>JAEEGH010004221.1_pt1 | contig 37009 bp, 29 predicted proteins | sample 9134181 | NCBI WGS metagenome assembly JAEEGH01 (sample SAMN16246544, study PRJNA631951) | gut metagenome | biome: gut microbiome; feature: rumen; material: DP-attached | host: Bos | place: Iran: Karaj | collected 2018-10
AGGAAGTTGAAAGAGGTCAGGTTATCGCTAAGCCCGGCACAACAACTCCTCACACAAAGTTCACAGGCCAAGTTTACGTTCTTACAAAGGAAGAGGGTGGACGTCATAAGCCTTTCGTAACAGGTTACCGTCCTCAGTTCTACTTCAGAACAACAGACGTTACAGGCGTTATCAAGCTTCCTGAGGGAACAGACATGTGCATGCCTGGTGACCACGTAACAATCGAAGCAGACCTCATCACTCCTATCGCTATGGAGCAGGGTCTTAAGTTCGCTATCCGTGAGGGTGGTCACACAGTAGGCGCTGGTACAGTTTCTACAATCATCGAGTAATTCGGTAATTAACTGAACTAAAGCTTAACAAGGGTCCGTACTGCAAAGTACGGACTCTTTTTTTGCCCGGAAATACCGGCCAGGCAGCTTTTTCGCAATTCCCGGAAATTAATAAAACCTTAAGAAGTTTGGTTATAACAACTTAATCAGGATTCCGATACCATTGAGATGCTTAAGAAAATCAAGGGGGAATAGTAATGAAAAAAGCATTGTTAAAGGCTGTATCGGCGGTGCTGGTTTTTGGCATGGCCGCTTCTTTCGCGGCGTGCAACGTGAAAGGCAAAGGAAAAGGCCGGAAGATCAGGGCGGATTCGGACTGGTATGATTCCAACCTTTATAAGATCACTCTGGGAATTGATACAAATAAGAATGTTGATCAAAGCTACTCATGGATCGCCGGCACTGACGACGAGAACATGGTGGTCGTAACCAAGGGCAGATACAGAATGCCTGATACCGTTACTACGGCTGAGGAAGCCAATCCCTATGTCATTGCGGCCGTATCGCTGGTAGACAGGAAGAACAACACGACAGTCAGGACGATCAACTTAAACGGCGAGATCTCCGCCATGGACGACATTACAGGCGCGGAACTTAAAGACGGGAAACTGACGCTCAAGGTCAGCGGTTATGATATGTCCACTTATACGGCCAAGACTTTTGAGAAAGACCTGGATATCGCAAGCGGGAAGATAACGGATACAAGAAGCTTTTCAAACGATGAAGGAACACCGGTTCAAAAAACCTTTAAGGCCGGTGACTATAAGGTGGATACCATAAACATCTGGGACGACTCAGGGTCATCATTTGTTCTGGCAATCTATTCAGCGGACGGTGACATGAAGAAAGCCGAGCTTAAAGAGCATGGAGCAGATATCTATGATGTTCCGCTTATACTGCCTTTGAATGAGACAACGGCCCTGATCACAGCTATGACGAACACGGGCAGCAAGTTATACGAATTAGACCTTAAGAATGCCAAGACCAGGGCTGCCGAAGCTTCTGAATACGAATGGCTCAATCCGGATGACTTATATAATTCGAAGTGCATAGACGGAGAGGTCTATTACTCGACGGCTTTAGGACTCTATAAGATCGACATGGCAAAGAAGGCCACGGAGATGGTACTTGATTACGGCCGCTGCGGGCTGAACAGGACACTTCTTTCTTCTCTTGAAGTAACCGAATGCAAGGACGGCACCTATGTCCTCTGCGGACAGAAGAATTACGGGCCCAGATACGATGCTAACAAGCACGCTGCGGAATTCTATATTGTTAAGCTTTCCAAGGCAGCAAAGAACCCCCATGCCGGAAAGACCATATTGGATCTCTATGCTCCGTACGGAGAAGTGGATGAGAACATAAATGAAGCAATACTGAAGTTCAATGAGACAAACGGAAGCTATTTCATTGAAGTAACGAACAAGTACACTTCAGATTATAATACTGCCGACTTCCGTAATGTGGACAGCGAAGATGAGTATGAGAACATCACTCTGGGTCTGAGCGCCAAGATGAGCAATCAGCTCGCAATGGACATCATGAACGGCGAAGGTCCGGATATCCTTATGAATACAAGTCCTTTTGGCCAGCTTAACGATGACAGTTATCTTGTTGATCTGTCACCTTACTTCAATGATCTTGATAAAGAGAAGTATTTCACGAATCTTCTGGAATCATCGAAAAAGAACGGCAAACTCTTTCAGATGCCCATATGCTATACCGTTGAGGGCATTTTCACGGATAAGAAGTATGCAGGCAAATCCGGTATCGGATTTACGACTGAAGAGTACAGTAAGTTTATAAGCAGTGTGCTTAACGGCAAAGAACTGATCACGTCAGGGCAGGCGCATTATTTTGCAAAGCTGTTCAGCTGCATGAGCGATAAATTCATAACAGAAGGCAAAGCGGATTTTTCCGGTAATGATTTTAAAGTCCTTGCTGACTATGTAAAAGATAATGTTCCGGAAAAAGCGCCCTCATGGAGCAGCGAAGAAAGCCCTGTAATGAATAATGTCGCATCATTTACAAGCTGTTACGCAATGAGCGGATATTTCTATGAACTTGACGATATTAAAGGAGACATTACACTTCTGGGCATTCCGTCTTCAGACGGCAGAGGCCCTCTGATCGAGGCTTATACTTCAGTAGGCGTATCGGCCCAGGCATCTGACGTGGATGCATGCATCGAATTCATAAAGATCATATTATCAGACGAGATACAGGAAAATCTCGCTATGGAGGAGCACTTCGTTCTTAACCGTGAGGCTTTGCGTAAGGGCGGAAAAGCTGCAGTGGAATTTTACAACGGTCCTGAAGGGGATATGATGTTCGGATATAACAAAATGACGGGAGAACCTCTTGCGAACAGGATCAAGTTCTCAGAGAAGAACATCGAGACGCTGGAATCCATTATCCTCAGCTGCTCCGGTATGCATACGGAGGATCAGGCCATTAATCTCATCCTGATCGAGGAGATGCCCGCATATTTTACGGGCCAGAAGAGTCTGGATGATGTAGTAAAGATCGTTCAGGACAGGGTTCAGAAGGTATTGGACGAGAGAAAATAACAAATAGGAAGGCTGCTGCAGAGTGTGGCAGTCTTCATTTTTGATGAAATTTCCCTTAATACGTGTATAATAAACTTCTGGGGATTACGGAAACAGTCAGGTGCTTATAAGCACAGGGAAAAAAGGAATGAAAAAGACAATTATAAGAACAGTATCAGCTGTGCTGATATTTTTATTGGCTGCATCGGTCATGTCCTGCAGCAGATCCGGGAAAACAAGAAAGATCAAGGCTGACACACCATGGTATGACACGGGTATCGTTAAAGCCGAGCTCGGGATAGATACCAGCCGCAGTTTCTTTCACGACGATTCGCATCTGGCAGGTTCTGATGACAAAAGCCTCATCGTTGTGTCCAGCGGCAGTTATTACCGTGCCGGCGATAATTTAACGCTCCAAGACTATGACGATGATTCGTTCGCATATGTAGCCGTTATCGACAAAGAAACAGGACTGACCGTAAAGACGATCGATCTTAGTGAAGAGTTCACCTCTGCAGACCGTATCTTAAGGTCTTCATATAAGGACGGCATAGTCACGCTTCATATTGATTCCATTGATCAGTCCAACGGGAAGAGCAGTTTCATACATAAGGATGTTGATATCAGTACCGGGAAGATAAAGGATTCAACAGATTATTCCGGGAAAGTATTAAATGTTGCGCAAAGATCATTCGGGCTCGGTGATTATATAGTTAATTATGATGTTATATACGAAGACCCTTGCATTGCGCTGGCGGTTTATTCTCCTGACGGCAATGCTAAGAGGATCGAACTTAAAGAGACCGGCAAGGAGTTTTATGGAGTAAATGCGGTCATACCGTCCGGAGATAATAAGGCACTTGTTGTTGCAGGTTCGTATGCAGGCGTAAGTTTTTTCGAGATCGATCTGGAAAACGGTAATTCCAAGGCACTTGATCCCAAGGATTATGAATGGATAGATGCTGATGGCTTGAAGAAAGCTAACAGCATTAACGGAGAGACTTATTACACTACATCCCTGGGTCTTTTCAGGCTCGATCTTGATAAGAAGACCGCAGAGCAGGTCATTGATTTCAGTTATTGCAGCGTTAACCGGACATTATTGGAAGACCTCTATCCGGCTGACATAAGCGGGGATACCTATATCCTCACGGGCCGGCATCAGAAATTGATCCATTATGGTTTGGACGGTGAAAGAGGCGGTTTTTATATCGTTAAGTTTAATAAGGCTGCGAAAAATCCCCATGCCGGCAAGACTGTTCTGGATCTCTATATTCCTGACGGAAATATAACCGACACGGTCAATGATGCGGTACTGAAGTTCAATGAGACGAACAAAGACTGCTTTATAGAAATTACTGACAAATACCGGACAGCCGATGCGGGAAATGAATTATACGCCGGCAACTCTAATGATGAGGTCCGGGATATCGAGCTTAATGAGAACATGGAAATGAGCACCCGCCTTGCCATGGACATAATCAACGGCGAAGGCCCTGATATCATCATGAACTCGAGCATGCTGGGCCAGCTTAACAACAGCAGTTACCTTGCTGACCTGTCGCCGTATTTCAACGACCTTGATCCTGACAAGTATTTCACGAACATAATGGAGGGAGCCAAAGTAGACGGGAAGCTGTACCAGATGCCTGTATGTTTCCTTATAGAAGGGATATGTACGGACAGGGCCAATGCGGGAGCATCAGGCGTGGGCTTTACCACGGAAGAGTATGAGAAGTTCTTGTATGATGTCCTCAACGGCAAGGACATAATCTATTCAGGCCAGGCGCATTACTTTGCGGCTATATTCGATTCCATGAAAGACAAGTTCATAAAAGAAGGCAAGGCTGATTTTACAGGGCCTGAATTTGCCGCACTTGCGGAATTTGTTAAGAATAATGTTCGGGAAAAGGCGCTTTCCTACGACAATGAGGATTACGGAATAAACAGCGAGATTGCTCAATATGGAAGTTACCGCGGAATGATCGATTATTTCTCGCGGCTCGCACAGATCAAGGGTGATATGAGCATCCTTGGCCTCCCGTCTTCTGACGGCAGAGGCCCTATGTTCCGGTCTTACATTTCGGCAGCCGTATCCGCACAGTCAGAAAATGTGGAGGCCTCGGTTGAATTTATCAAGATCCTGTTATCCGACGAGACGCAGGAAGCTCTCGCGCTGCAGGAGAATTATGTCCTTAACAAAGCGGCTTTAAGAAAGGCGGGCATGGCGGCCGCAGATCACTTTAATGATCCTTTTTATGACGGTATTTATGTTCCAATACCCAACGGACCGTCTCAGCAGAAAAGATACATATTCTCAAAGAAAAATATAGATGATCTCGAGGACATCATTCTCAGCTGTTCCGGCATGCATTCGGAGGATCAGGCGGTAAGCATCATCCTGATAGAGGAGATGCCGGCGTATTTTACCGGCCAGAAGAGCCTGGATGATGTAATAAAGATCGCACAGGACAGGGCGCAGAAGGTGTTGGATGAGAGGAAATAATTATGCTGTCATTATCCCCCCCGCAATCGGCTGTAACGTGTTTGATACCCGCTTAACCTATATTTGCCTTAAATTTGATGCAGATTGTATATCTTAAGGGCATACAATCAATGGTATATAATCCGGAATTATGGATATAAGGAGAAAGTATATGAAAAAACTACCAATCAAGGCTGTAGCCTGTGCTCTGATCGTGGCCATGGTATTACCAATGGCAGCCTGCGGCAAGAAGAAGGGGAAATCCAGAGAAAAGAGCAGGAGCGGTGAGGTAATAAAAGCTGATTCGCCCTGGTTTGACAGCATGGTCAAAGCTTATAAGCCTGAAGTAGATTCCAAGAAATCGCTTGAGTATGTAAGTCAGCAGTATATCGGTTCAGATGACAAGTCCTTTGTTGTATACACAAACGGTTACTATAAGATCCCTACCGGCAAAATCGACTGGAACACCTTCAGCTATAATGATTATTCGATCAATTTTGTAGAGATCATCGATAAATCAACAGGCAAAACAGAGAAGAAGTATGATCTGTCCGAGTATCTGCCCAAAAACGGCGGAATGGAAGAAATTCAGTATGCAGACGGCAAATTCAATTTCCGCACAGTAACTTATGATGATGCTTCGGGCAAAATGTCGGTATTGAAATATGTCATTGATGCTCAGACGGGAAAAGTAGTCGAAAAGAAAGACGTTCCCTATGAAGATTCGAATTACCGTTATTACTATCACACATTTAATTTCGGTGATTACACGGTCAAGATCTCACAGGAATGGGATGAGGCTGATAAAGGTTATTGCACAGTATCCGTATTCGAGGGTGGCAGCGACAGCAGTACAGACATCGAACTCAGGGATAATGAGCAGAACTTATATGATGTCCCGCTCATTTTCAAGAGTGGCGAAAACAAGTTCATCGCTCCCGCTTCCGCTGACAAGGATCCGGTATATTTCGAGATCGACCTGAATACATACACTGCATCAAAAGTCGATTCCAAGAAATACGACTGGCTTGATGTCAACAGCATATACAACACCTTTATCGGAAAAGACGGAACGGTCTATTATTCCACTTCAGAAGGTATTTCCAAGCTCAATATAGAAAAGAAGACTACGGAAGATGTATTCAGATACAACTGGTGTTCCGTAAACAGAGCATACTTAGGATATCTGCAGCTGATAGAATGTTCTGACGATTCAATAACCCTTTGGGGCGAGAAGAGCACGTCTTCTTATATGCCGGGAGTTGTCAGTGAGTATATACTCATCACATTGAACAGGGCAGAGACAAATCCTCACGCAGGCAAGTCTATCCTGGAACTCTATGCTCCTTATTCTAATGTTGATATCAATGTCGGTGAAGCTATCATTAAATTCAACGAAACTAACGGAAAATATTACATAGAGCCTACTGACCGTTATCAGGGCATTGACGGCGATTATTATTCTGACATTAACAGCGAAGATGAATGGCAGAAAGCCAACATGAAGTATAACTCTGCCATGAGTAATGAACTTGCCATGGATATCCTGAACGGTGAAGGCCCGGATATCCTTCTTAACACAAGCGCATACGGCCAGCTTAATTCAGACAATTACCTTGTTGACCTGAACAGATATGTCGGAACACTTGATTCAGACAAGTATTTTACGAACATCGTTGAAGCAGCAGGAAACAACGGCAAGCTTTACCAGTTTCCGCTCAGCTATATGATCACCGGCATCCAGACAAAACCGGAATATGCAGGAAAGTCCGGAATCGGATTTACTACTGAAGAATATGAGAAATTCCTTAAGGATCAGCTGAATGGCAAGGATGTCCTCAATTATGGCCAGGCCGCATATTTTTCGATGCTTTTCACGGCGATGAGCGAAAAATTCCTTGTTGACGGCAAGGCTGATTTTACAGGTCCTGAATTTGCAGAGCTTGCAGAGTTTGTAAAGAACAATGTTCCCGAGAAAGCCAGATCCTGGGACGAGATGTACAATAACGACGAATATGCATCGGCTACATATGCCGTAGGAGTATCTGCTTTTAAGGGTGATTCCATGACTCCCCAGATTGCTACATATACTACAACATACAGATTTATCGATTATTTCATACAGATTGCACAGTTTAACGGTGCTTCTGCGATACTGGGAATCCCTTCTGCTGACGGACGCGGACCTTTGCTCGAATCCTATAATTCTGTTGCAATATCTTCACAGTCCAAGAACATCGACGCTTGCGGCGAGTTCGTTAAGATGCTCATGACAGATGATGTGCAGATGGAATTAGCCAAGGGCGGCAATTTCGTGTTGAGCAAAGCAGCTTTCAGACAGGGTGCCAAGGATGCCGTTGATTACATGAACGGTCCCGGAGGAGATTCCTATATCGGATTTGATAATAACGGTGATCCTGTGAAAAACAGGATGAAGTTCTCTCAGAAGAACATCGATGAACTTGAGAAGATCATTTCGAGCATTTCACGAATGAATTCGACAGATGCAGCTATCGGTCTTATCCTGATCGAAGAGATGCCGGCATATTTCTCAGGCCAGAAGGAACTGGATAATGTCGTAAAGATCGCTCAGGACAGAGCCCAGAAGGTCTTAGGCGAGAGAGGATAATCTCTTACAGACAAAGATTTTTGAGGCTGCTTCGAAAAGGAGCAGCCTTTTTTATGTTTTCTGATAAGAAACACATATGAAATCTCTTTACCCAAGTTTTGCCTATATATTGATGCTGTTTCGATTTTTGGCGGTCTTAAAATCTCAACTGTTTAAAAATGTGTTGGGGAAAAGGAGATTTGCAATGAAGAAGTTACCCCTGAAAGTAATGTCAGTGGCTCTTTTGTGCGCCATTGTTTTTTCGTCTTCCGCATGTGACAAGAAGAACAACAACGGCAGCGGCGAGAGCGGCGGATTAGGCATGCAGGAAACGAGTCACAGAGGTCAGAAGATAACTGATGACTCACCCTGGTATGAGTGCACATCAGCAAAGTTTATGCCTGAGTATGACAAGAGCAAAAAGGCACAATATCTGTACTCCGATCTTATTGGAGCAGATGATAAATATGTTGTTGTCCGTTCATCGGGCAATTATGAGCTCCCGGCAGATTTCAACTGGGCGAATTACTCCAGCAAAGATGTCGAGATAGCCATTCTGACCGTGGTCGACAGAGCTACAATGAAGTCCGTATCATCCGTTGATCTGACCAAGTACTACGGAAAATCCAGTTATATGAACGGACTTTCTTACTCTGACGGTAAGATCAAGGCTGTGATCTCCGACTACGATTCCGTTAAAGATCAGGCGACCAACAAAGAGCTTACGATCGATCCTGCTACAGGAAAAGAAGTGGAGTCTAAGCTGCTCGATCTGAATATCACACCCGGAAAGGACTATAAGATCGGTGATTACAAGATCACTGCCGTACAAAACTGGGATGCTGAGCAATACTATACCCTGACCATCAGTTCCTCTGACGGAAACACGGTTTCTGCAGAAGTCAGGAAAGCAGGAAAGAATACTTACGATCTTCCGGCCATAATCCCTCTTGAAGACGGAAAGGCTCTGGTACCCGCGATCGTTGAGAATGACAGGTGCTTTTTTGAACTGGATCTTAAGACCGGCAGCCTTACCGAGAAAGATGCCAAAGAGTATGAATGGCTCAATACAGATTTCCTTTTCTCTTCCATAATCGGAAGAGACGGAGCAGCCTACTATTCATCACCTGTCGGCATTGCGAAGATCGACACGAAAAACAAGAAGACTGAACAGATATTCAGCTACAGCTGGTGCGGTGAGAACAGAAGCGTCCTGAGCAGCCTTGTTGTCGGTGATATAACTGAAGACAGCATCCTTCTTTGCGGAACTACAGGATACGGGCAGGCATATACCAATTCCAGCGTTAATGATTTCACCATTATGCAGTTAACAAAGGCATCCAAGAATCCTAATGCCGGCAAGACGGTAATGGAACTCTACGTGCCTGACGGATATGTAAACGAGAAGATCGCTGATGCCATCAATAAGTTCAATACAACAAACAGTGATTATTTTATCGAGGTATCCGGACGCTATACGGACTACTCGGCTTACAACTACGACGCCCAGATCAACAATGAGGATGAGATGCAGACAGCTTCTCTTAACGGTGATGCCAAGGTCGGAACCAAGCTTGCCATTGACCTCATAAACGGTGAAGGTCCTGACATCCTGATGAATGTAGCTAATTTCGAACAGCTCAACAATGCAAACTACCTTGTTGACCTTTCAAAATATATCGGAAACCTCGACAGCGAAAAGTACTTCACCAACATTGTCGAAGCTTCCAAGACCGACGGAAAGCTCTATCAGCTTACGCTTTGCTACGGCATACAGGGCATCCATACTGACAGCAAGTATGCCGGCGCTTCCGGAGTAGGTTTTACTACAGAGGAATATAAGCAGTTCTTATCTAAAGAACTGAACGGCAAGGATCTTATTACTTCCGGTCAGGCAGTATACTTCACAAGACTCTTTAACGCCATGAGCGATAAATTCATCGTTGACGGCAAAGCGGATTTCTCAGGTCCCGAGTTTGCCGAACTTGCAAAATACGTCAAGGAAAACGTTCAGGAGAGAGCCAGGAACTGGAATGATCCTGCTGCAGACGGCGGACCTTATATTGCCCCCGGTGGTGCTGTAGGTGTGATGGCCTTTAAGGGTGACAGAGCTTTTGCAGAAGACGAGAAAGGGTTCTTTACGACAGTTTACGGAATAGGAACTTATTTCTATGGCATTACCGGTCTGAAGGGCGGTTCTGCGATCTTAGGCATTCCTTCAACAGACGGCAGAGGACCTCAGTTTGCCCCTCACGTTTCCGTTGCGATATCTGCCCAGTCTGTAAACGCAGATGCCTGCGGCGAATTCGTTAAGCTCCTTTTGTCAGAGGAGATCCAGGAATCGCTCGCTCTTAATGATGAGTTTGTATTAAGCCGCACAGCATTCAGGAAGGTCGCTCAGATCGCCGTTGATTTCTATAACAAGGATGGCAGAAATCATATTTATTCCGAAAGTGACATTCAGAAGAATCCCAATTCCGTGATCACTTTCTCCAAGGAGCATATCGACGGTTTGGAAAAGATCATCTCCAGCTGCTCCAGGAGCAATGCCTGCGACGCTTCGATCAACCTTATCCTCATTGAGGAGATGCCCGCGTATTTCCTCGGCCAGAAGGATCTGGAATCGGTAATCGCCATTGCCCAGGACAGAGTCCAGAAGGTATTGAGCGAGAGAGGCTAAAGGCCGGATATAATATAACTGTTAAGGGCTGCCCGTAATGGACAGCCCTTAATAATTCAATTTGTGTTTTTGTTTACTCGGCGATCTTTGTTGCAGGTCTTGCAGGTGTTGTAGAGCCGGGCCTGCCTGTTGCAACTGGTGTTACGGGTGCAGCAGGAGCATCAGCCTTGGGAGCATCGGCAATTGAAAGAGTCTTTGCTCTGAGCTTGGCAATCTCTTCTGCCTTTGCAGCAGCGATCCTTGCTTCTTCCTCAGCCTTAGCTGCAGCGGCCTTAGCCTTCTGCTCTGCGAGGAGAGCTGCCTGTCTTGCTTCTTCAGCCTTCTGAGCTGCGATCCTTGCTTCTTCGATTGCCTTCTCAGCAGCAAGGCGTGCTTCCTTCTCTGCCTTCTCGGCTGCAGCGCGTGCATCTTCTTCAGCCTTCATCTGGTTAGCTGCGTCGAGATCGTTCTGAGCCTTCTCGAGTGCGAGCTTAGCTGCTTCGTATTCCTTCGAAGCTGCTTCCTCTTCCTGTGTTGCAGTGATAACTGCAGCCTTGGAATCCTGCTCGACCTTCTCTGCTTCGATCCTTGCCTTCTCGTCAGTCTTTCTGCGCTCTGTGAGCTTGGCTTCTTCAGCGGTAAGGGCAGCTGCTGCCTTCTCTTCCTCTTCAGCCTTTGCGATTGCGATCTTGGCGAGTTCTTCTGCCTTATTTGCAGCTGCACGTGCTTCTTCAGCGCGCTTAACTGCTTCGAGTGTAGCTTCCTTAGCGATTGCTTCGTTGCTGATGGACTTCTCTTCCTGCTTCTTTGCAGCAACAAGAGCTTCCTCTGCTGCCGTTACGGCGCTTCTTGCTTCAACGACCTTGGCAGCTGCTGCCTTGGCCTTTGAACTTGCCCTGCGCTCTTCATTCTGTGCTCTTAATGCAACAGACTGTGCGAGAGCCAGTGCGGACTGGGCGGGACTTCTGCCCGGAAGAGGCTGACGCTCAATGGGCTTGCCCTCAGATGTAGCCTTCTCTTCTTCCTCAAGCTGCTCTGCAACATACTGAGCGTGGTTAACAGATGCGGACTTCGGACGCTTGATCGGCGGCTTCAATCCGACAGGAGTGATATCCTTCTTATCTGCTTCCTGCTCTTCTTTACGTGCGGCCTCGGCAGCCTTACGCATCTCGATCTGAGCCTTTGCAGCTTCAGCACGCTCTCTTGCGAGCTGTGCAGCTGTGGAATTGGACGCAGAATGAGTGGTGTGTCCGCCCGGACGTCCTGATGTCTGGAGATTAACAACGTTAGGATTAGCAGGTCTTACACTGCCTGAACCGCCGGCACTCTGTGTTGCAAGGCCGCCGTTAACGCCGTCTTTACCCTTAAAAACGTTACCCAAAATGTTTGCCATCCCGTTTGCCCCCCGAATGTCAAGCTTTTGTTAATAATTTGTTAATTATCATTACTAAATTTATTATACTTGGCGTATTTCATTTTTCAAGACACTTTGAATAGCGAAATACTCTTTTTTGAGGACATTTTCGAGCACTGTGTACAAATTTTCCGACAGTTTCGAAAAAAATGCATAAAAGTGAGGAATTGTGTTTAGAAATACTTTACACAGAGTTTAGCAGATAGTATAATCACGCACGTCATGGTTAAGTAGTAGTAAACCCAAAGTTTAGGACAGGCAAGATTATGGAAATCGGATCAAAGATAAAAAACCTCAGACTTAAAAAGGGTCTGACCCAGGAGGAACTGGGCGACAGATGCGAACTTTCCAAAGGCTTCATTTCACTTTTGGAAAGTGACAAGACATCCCCGTCAATGGCAACTTTAGAGGACATCTTAAATGTCCTTGGCACTGATTTCGCGCACTTCTTCAAGGAAGAGTCGAATAAGAGGGTAGTCTACGGCAAGGACGATTACTCCGTTAAGAAGGACACGGATCTCAAAAATGAGATCTGCTGGCTCATTCCCAATGCGCAGAAGAATGAGATGGAGCCGATCCTTGTTACCATCGAACCCGGCGGATCCACATATCCCGACAATCCTCACGAGGGTGAGGAGTTCGGCTACGTGACCGAAGGCGTCATCACCATAGTTATAGATAATGAGAAATACCAGGCCAGGAAGGGCGAGAGCTTTTACATCGCCTGCGACAAGCCACACTATCTGGAGAACACCACGAACAAGCCGGCGAAGGCCATATGGATCTCCGCTCCGCCGAGTTTCTGACAGATACGACTTATTACTTTTAAGAGGTGAACAATAAAATGGCATACAATCAGATTCTTGAAGACAGCACAGGCAGCGAGCACATCATTGAGATCAAGGACCTCTGCAAGAGCTTCGACGGCACCAAAGTACTTAAGAATATTACTTTCTATATAAGAAACAACGAATTCATCACGCTCCTGGGACCTTCCGGCTGCGGCAAGTCCACGACGCTCAGGATCATCGCAGGCTTTGAGACTGCAGATTCCGGCATCGTTAATTTCGAAGGCAAGGACTTAAAGAGCGTTCCTGCAAATAAGCGCAACATCAATACGGTCTTCCAGAGATATGCGCTGTTCCCGCACCTCGATGTTTTCGACAACGTGGCATTCGGACTTAAGATCAAGAAGGTAAACAAGCAGGAGATCAAGGAAAGAGTTAATAAAGCCCTTGCTACTGTAGGTCTTGCCGATTACGGCGACAGATACATTGACCAGCTCTCAGGCGGCCAGATGCAGAGAGTCGCGATCGCAAGAGCCATCGTAAACCGTCCCAGGATCCTTCTTCTCGACGAGCCTTTGGGCGCGCTCGATCTCAAGATGAGAAAAGAGATGCAGATCGAGCTTAAGGAGATGCAGAGGGAATTAGGCATCACCTTCGTCTACGTTACGCACGACCAGGAAGAGGCATTGACGATGTCTGACACGATCATCGTAATGAAGGACGGCATCATCCAGCAGATCGGCACACCGATAGATATCTATAACGAACCCAAGAACGCTTATGTCGCTGACTTTATCGGCGAGTCCAATATCGTAGCGGGAACAATGAAGAAGGACAATGAAGTCACGCTCTCGAGCGGCATCACATTTGCCTGCGTTGACCCGTTGTTCCCTGAATTTACCGAAGGCATCGCAAACCTCGTTGACGTCGTAATAAGACCTGAAGACTTCTATGTTGCAGAAGAAGCAGAAGGCAGGATCAACGGCGAAGTTATATCTCTTATCTTCAAGGGCGTTCACTACGAGATGATCGTAAAGTCCGATGACGGAATCGAGTGGCTCGTACAGAATGTCGATCCTTTTAAGGTAGGAAGCCGCGTCGGCCTTTATGTTGACCCTGACGATATCCAGATAATGAGAAGATCTGAGCTCTCGCCGGATTTCGGCAGCTTCGGAATAAAGCATCCCGATGCCGAGGAGAGTGCTGAGGCAAAAGAAGCAAAGGCTAACAGCATAGGCGAGAACGTCGTTGAAGAAGCTGACGTTAAGCCTTCTGAAGAAGATGAGGAGAAAGCGGAGGTTGAGACAGCAGAATAATGACTGAACTCAAAGCCAGGATAAAGCTGATGCCGGTTCATGCGTTCGTCATGATCTTCGCGGCACTTTACTCGTTCGTCAGTATCTTCATACCGATGTTCGAGCTGTTTGTTCAGTATGTGCCTTTCCGTACATACTCACTGTTCTCACTGCTCTTGAATCCGAGAGTCTTTACCAGGATCAGATCAGGCTCCGTTAACCTGAATTTCCAGCAGTTCGCGGCATGGGCATTCGTTATTACGATCGTCCTTGCAGTTGCAGCGCTCACGCTCGCACTCTCTTATCCTTTCTATTACAACTCCAGCAAGAAGAGGAAGATCGGATATTTAAGCGTTCTCGTTCTCTTCGTCGGACGCGGCGTTGCACATGTCATCACATTGTCCAAGATGGTCTCAGAGCAGATGATCACAGAGAATAACCTCACACCGCAAAGGCTCTATGTAGCACAGTCCTTTGCGGGGAACCTCATGGTGATCGTACTGGGCGTCGGCGTTGCCGCATGCCTTTACGGCGCTCTGAACCTTAAGATGAATTACAAGATCTTCGCATATCCTTATCTCGTATGGATCGTGATCTTTACCATCCTGCCTTTGCTCCTCATCCTCTTCCGCGCTTTCTTCAAGAAGGCAGCCGGCGGTGGATATGAGTTCACGACGGCAGGCTTTGCTGTCCTGTTCCAGAACAAGACGGTAACAACAAGATTCTACGGCGCCGACGTTACTTTGCAGGAGTACTTCTCGATCTTCTTAAGATCATTGGATTACGCTCTCTGGACAACGATCGGATGCCTCATCCTCGGTTATCCTGCAAGCTATGTCCTTGCAAGAAGATCCAAGCTTAAGCGCCAGAGCGGCTCAAGGCTCCTGATGCTCTTCGTTCTTCCGATGTGGATGAACACGATGCTCAGAACATACGCATGGCGTGCATTCTTCAGCGAGACAGGCGTTCTCAACACATTGATGCAGCAGTGGGGCATGATCGACGCGCCCGTTTTGTTCCTCAAGAACGAGGTCCTGGCTGACATCATAACAAAGCTCGTCATGACGAACGACTTCCTGCCGTTCATGATCCTTCCTTTGTATTCGGTACTGGTCAAGCTCGACGACAGCCTGTCGGAGGCAGCATATGACCTTGGCGCTACGAAGATACAGACATTCCTTAAGGTTATCTTCCCTCTGTCACTGCCGGGCGTTATCTCCGGCATCCAGATGGTATTCATGCCGTCACTGACGTTCTACATGATCCCCGATATCCTTAACGAGGGCTCGAAAACAACGATCGGCAACACCGTTCAGAACTTCATCCTGAACGAGAGTACGACCTACAATCAGGCGGGCAACGTTCTGTCACTGCTCCTGCTCATCTTCGTTCTCATCACGATGGGAATCTTAAGAGGTCAGGATAAGGAAGCCGGAAGCGGAGGTATGGCGTTATGAGATTTGTTAAAAAGCTTGTTCCCAACGTTTACCTGGCGCTCCTTCTGGTCTTCATCTATCTGCCGATCGCAGTACTTATCATCTACTCATTTAACGCACTGCCGAAGTCGTTTATCTGGGGCGGATTTACATTAAAGAACTATCAGAGCCTCTTTAAAGGTTCTGACGGAACCGGAATATTGGAGTCACTTATCGAGACACTCAAGGTCGCATCCATCGCAGCAGTTGCATCGACTGCTTTCGGTGTCTTGAGCTCACTCGGACTTGCATATCTGAATAAGAAGATCCAGAGCCTTGCCATGACTATGACATACGTTCCGAACGTAATGCCTGACCTCGTTACGGGTATCTCGTTCATGCTCCTGTTCTCGTTCCTGGGCGTACAGAAGAGTGAGTTTACACTGATCATGTCGCACATCGCACTCTGCGTTCCTTTCGCGATCTTATCGATAAGCCCCAAGATAAGGCAGCTCGACAAGAGCCTTACCGAGGCGGCGATGGACCTGGGTGCCACAAGGTTCCAGACATTAAGGCTCGTAATAATCCCTGAGATCATGCCGGGTATCCTGTCTTCGGCTCTTCTCACATTCACGCTTTCGATCGATGACTACCTCATCAGCAACTTTAACGTGGACAGCTCGATCCAGACTCTGCCTATGATGATCTATTCAATGGCAAAGCTCGGCGTCAACCCGAAGATGAACGCGCTTACGACACTGATGTTCGGCGCGGTCCTCATTCTCATGGTCCTTTCGAACCTGTCATCGTTCAAGAAGAACGGCAAGAACGCAAAGAAGGCATGAAGCCTTAAGACAATAAGCAAACAAGCAAATGAGCATATAAAAGGAGAGTAAAGAAATGAACAAGAACGTAAGGAAAGTAATTGCTTCATTAACAGCGCTGGTAATGGCCGGTTCCATGATCCTGTCATGCGGTTGCGCCAAGAAGCAGCAGCTCGTCATCTACAACTGGGGTGAATATATTGCAGATGACACCATCGCCAAGTTCGAGGCTAAATTCCCTCAGTACGAAGTAGTCTACAGGACTTTCGAGACCAACGAGACGATGTATCCCAACCTCTCAAACGGTTACGATGTCATCATCCCTTCAGAGTACATGGTATGCCGTCTTATCGAGGAAGACTGGATCCAGCCCCTCGACTGGACAAAGCTCCCTGCCGTCCAGCAGTACATGGACCCCATGTTCCGTTCGGTTACTTACACAGACAACGCTGAGGTCTCAAGCCAGGTACTGGACTATGCAGTTCCTTACCTGTACTGCACAGTAGGTCTGGTCTATGATGCCAACAAGATCTCTCTTCCCGAAGATACGACAGATCCTAAGGTGATCTGGGATGTTCTTTTCAATACCGAGAGCGGCAACAGCATCGGCATGTACGATTCAATGCGTGAGTCCATCGGCACGGCTCTTAACTATCTCGGTTATTCCATCAACTCCATGGACGAAGCACAGCTCAAGGAAGCCCTTGATCTCCTCATCAAGCAGAAGAGCGCACTCCGTCCCGCATACGGCGTAGACAACCTCAAGGACAAGATGGCATCCGGTGAGCTTGCCGCATCCATCGCATGGTCCGGTGACCACATCGTCATGCTCGACAGACTGGAAGAACTCGGCAAGACAGACATCGACCTCCAGTTCGTCCTTCCTGAAGGCTCCAACTGGTCAGTAGACATGATGTGCGTTCCTACAAACTGCAAGAACTACGACGGCGCCATGGACTTCATCAACTTCATGTACGATCCCGAGATCGCTCTTGAGAACTGCGAATTCGTCGGCTATTCCACACCGAACACCGCTGCAAAGGCTATGCTCGATCCCGAAGTATCCGGCAACATCTACTACTATCCCGATGAAGCAGTATTCAGCACACTGGAAGTTTACTTCACATCCGATGCTCTCGAAGAGAAGTACACAGAGATCTGGAATACTGTTAAGGCAAGCGCGTAAAAGGCTTTGCATCAATCTGGATATTAACCGGGGGCTGTCTCTAACAGGGCAGCCCCTGTTCGTTCTGTGGTTTTTTCGATTCCTTGGGCCTGTTTATTGTTCTTTTTCCGTCAGTTAAGAATTGTTGCTTCAAATGTTGCTTCTTCTGTCCGCCCAGAAGGCAACAAATAAGGCAACATCGGCAATGTTGCTCTAAATGTTGCTCTTTGTGTCCGCTTAGAAGGCAACAAATCCTTAATTGAGGATTCAGGCGGCCCCGGCGCGGAGACAACCGCGTATTCAGTCCCCCCCACGGCACCGAGGCAACTGAGATTCGCAGCCCATGTTTATTTCTGCCTCGAAAAGCCTTATCCTATTGTTATCCTATGAATTACAAGAGGGAGGGCCTTATGTCTGGAGCACAAAAGGTCGCAGTCGTAACAGGCGGCGCGAAAGGGATAGGAAAAGCCATAGCCGGTGCCTTCAGAGCAGAAGGCGTAAAGGTCTACATAATCGATATCCTGCCGGGCGACTGGTTTACGGGAGATATCAGTGATAAAGAGACGCTCGAGAAGTTCGCAAGCTCCGTCATAGAGCAGGAGGGACATGTCGACTACCTGGTGAATAATGCTCTCCCGATCATGAAAGGCATAGACGAATGCTCTTATGAAGAGTTCGAATATGCCCTTAAAGTTGGCGTTACGGCGCCATTTTATCTTACAAAGCTCTTCATGCCATACTTATCGGATGGCGCTTCTATCGTTAATATCGCATCTTCCAGAGACCGAATGAGCCAGCCTCAGACAGAGAGTTATACGGCGGCAAAGGGCGGCATCAGCGCACTTACCCATGCAATGGCCGTAAGCCTTTCAGGCAAGGCAAGGGTCAACAGCATCTCGCCCGGATGGATAGATACGACCGGATCTGACATCAAAGGTCCGGATGCAGTCCAGCAGCCGGCAGGGCGCGTCGGCAAGCCTGAAGACATAGCTTCGATGGTCATGTACCTGTGCTCTGACAAAGCCGGATTTATTACCGGCGAGAACATCTGCATCGACGGCGGAATGACCAGGCTCATGATCTATCACGGAGATAACGGCTGGACTTACGAAGGCTGATTACAAGAATATAGAGACATTAAAAAACCCGTCTGTTGACGGGTTTAACATTGTTAAAACAAGTTTTTTACTGCTTTTACTGTGCTGCGAAGAAGGTTCCGACGTCATCCTGGTCGACGATCTTCTCTAATGTCTGGACAGCGGAGCCGTCAGCGATAACACCCATGATGCCGTTCTCGGTAACCTTGCTCATGGCCGTGATCTTGGTTGCCATGCCGCCTGTGCCGAGCCAGGAACCCTTGCCTGCCGTGAAGTCGAGCATCTCGGGTGTGACCTTTTCGACATAGGAGATACGCTCGGCGTTGGGATTCTCACGGGGATTAGCATCGTAAAGGCCGTCAACGTCGGAGAGGATAACGAGCAGATCGGCATTTGCAAGGACTGCAACGTCAGCAGAGAGTGTGTCATTGTCGCCGAATGTGCCGTTGTGCATGATCTCCGTTGTTGATACGGAGTCGTTCTCGTTGATTACCGGGATTATCCTCATCTCGAGCAATGTTTCGATAGTGTTAGTAACGTTAGCTCTTGTAAGCTTGTCTGTGATGCCGTCCTTTGTAAGAAGGATCTGGCCGCAGCGGTAGGAATATTCAGAGAAGCTCCTGGCATATGCGTTCATGAGCTCGCACTGGCCTACGGAAGCGATCGCCTGCTTCTCACGTGTTGTGGTGGGGCGCTCCTTGAGATCCAGATAGCCGATGCCTACGCCGATGGCGCCGGAGCTTACGAGAAGAACTTCCTTGCCTCTGTTCATGAGGTCGGAGATGGAACGGCAGAGCCTGTCGATATTGCCCAGGTTCATTTTGCCGTTGTCGTATGTAAGTGTCGAAGTGCCGACTTTAACGACAATTCTTTTTGCAAAGTTAACGGGATTTCTTGATCCGGAATATTTGCTCAAAGTAGGATCTCCTGTTCTTTTTATTTCAAACTAGACAAGAATAAACTCTTGTTCCTTAAATTGCAAGGAATATTAGGCTTTCCTGCAATAAATTATCCGTTCTGACCCTGGCCTTGGCCCTGCCCCTGACCCTGGCCGCCGTTGCCCTGATCTCCACCCGGCGGCGGAGGAGGGAGTGTTGGTGTCGGTGTAGCGATATGGACCGGGCACGGGTTGCTTTCCTTAGGACAGAGGGAACTGTCAGCTACGAAGTAATCCGTGTAGATCTTTGCTTTCGAGTTCTTGCAGGCATCGGTAGGATAGTATCCTGATGAACATACGGACATCTTTACGATAGTCTTCGGCTTGCTGAAGCTTGCGCCCGGAAGATCCGCGTGGATCTTCTTCATTACGTACATCCAGATCCTTACGGCGCCCGCATAGTCGTATGACGGGATCTTGGTCTGTCTTAATCTGTTATCGTATCCGTACCATGTCGCGGCGGTATAGTACGGAGTAAAGCCGCAGAACCACTTATCGATATCGTCGGATGTCGTACCTGTCTTGCCTGCCGTATCGATAGCCTTGCCGTCCTTACCCTTAAGCTGTCCGCCGTAGTTGGAAGGAGTACCTGTGGTAACGACGCCCTTAAGGATATCGCCGATAAAGAAGCACGTCTCAGCAGAATAAACGCGGTAGCTGATAGGATCTGACTTGATGACGACGTTGCCGTCAGAATCAAGGACCTGTGTATATGCATAAGGCTCGATGTAGGTGCCGCCCGTAGCAAATGTGTGATAAGCAGCTGCCATTTCGAGAGTTGTCATACCGTGTGTAAAACCGCCTACAGCCTGTGAAGGGAAAGATCCTTCGGATGTTCTGTCGATACCGACCTGTTTCAGATACCAGAGTGCGGTGTCGCCTCCGACATCAGACCAGACCTCTGCGGCGATCGTGTTGAGTGAACTTACAAGAGCACTTCGTATCGTGACCTCGCCCTGATAAGAACGGGTATAGTTTACCGGCCATGCAGTCTTCGGATGTGCAGGGTCAAGATGCTTGACCTCATCCTTCTTTACCGTTGCAGGAGCGATCAGGCCCATCTCAAATGCCGGACCGTAAGCGATCAGCGGCTTTATCGAAGAACCGGGGTTACGGCGCGTTGATGTGGCTCTGTTGTGGGTGAGGTTCTGGAGCTTCTCACCGTAACCGCCCGCCATAGCAGCGATCGCGCCGGTGCTGTTATTGATAACGACCATTGAGCCGTTAGGCTTTTCCGGATAGTCGGCTATCTTGTCAGGCTTGGACTGGAAAAGATCCTGCTTGGTGAATGCCTCATCGAGGACAGCCTGTGTCTTGGGTTCGAGTGTTGTGTAGATGTGGTAACCCCTGTTGTAGACCAGCGTTGAAGCGAACTGACGCTTGATGCCTCTTGCCTGTGCAAGATCGCCGATAACCTCAGAGATGGCATATTCGCAGAAATAGGAATTGACCGTAGAGGTCCTGTCAGTACTTCTCTGACGGAATTTAAGCTCGGTATTAAGAGCTTCCTCGTATTCTTCCTTGGTGATCATCTCCTGATCGTACATCTTGCCGAGGATCGTTCTCATACGTCTCTGCGCATTTCTTCTGCCTGTCTCTCTCAAAGGATTGTAGAAAGAAGGGCTCTTAGGAAGGCCTGCGATGAGAGCGCACTCGGGAAGTGTGAGTTCGGATGCATCCTTGTCGAAATAGTTCATTGCCGCAGCCTGAACGCCTACGTAGTTATTGCCCATCGGCGCAAGGTTGATATAGAGCTCCAAGATCTCGTCCTTGGTAAGGTTCTGCTCGAGCTGCATAGCCGAGAACCATTCCTGTACCTTACGGGATGTGGAGTGCTCGTCCTGACCGCTTATGAGCTTGACCGTCTGCTGAGTGATCGTGGAACCGCCGTGAGTAGCCGAACCGCCGTTTACGACTGCTGAAATGAGCGCTGAACCGATACGCTTGATATCGATACCGTTGTGTTCACGGAAACGCTCATCCTCGGTAGCAATGATCGCGTCGTCTAAGTAAGTATCTTTGATATCACTGTAGGAGACGTAAATCCTGTCGACATTCTCAGTACCTGTGAGCTTTGCGATGACTTTATTCTCGCTGTCATAAACGAAAGAAGTCTGCGAAGCTTCGGACGTTGAAGTAAGGTCGCCGATGGAAAGGGGCTTTGTCGTCGATGCGTAGCCTAAGAGCATTCCGGCACCGAATCCGCCGAAAGTGAAGCACAGGCACAGGATGAAGACTATGCCTATCTTTACGATATCGCCCACGAAGCTGAATATCTCGTGAGACCAGCTTCTGTTGAATCCGCACTTTGTCGGCTTACCCTTGAGCTGGCTTCTGAGTTCGTCAGCCAGAGCGCTGTTCTCGGGCGCTACAGGTCTTGTCGATCTTTGTTTCTTGTTTTCACTGCTTTGCGGCAATTTAAACGTCTCCTTAAAACAAAATTCAGCATATTTTACTACGATTTTGCATATAATTATATTACTAATATGAGGCAAAGGCTAAGTCAGGGGGTCCTTGAATGGGTCTGACAGAGGTAAAGATAACGGCTTTAGGCAGTGAAGGACAGGGCATCGGAGCCTTGCCCTCAGGCAAGACATGCTTCGTTTCAGGGGTGTTCCCGGGCGAGGTCTGCCTTTGTGAGCTCGAAAATGAGACCTCCAAGTATGCCGTCTTAAATGTAGTTGAGCTTTTATCCGAATCGCCCGACAGGATCTCCCCTTTCAGGCCGGCCGATGAAGTCTGCGGCGGCCTTCCTTTTGCCTGCCTGTCCTATGAGGCCCAGTTAAGATTCAAGGAAACCCGCGTAAGAGACTGCCTTACAAGGATCGGAGGGTTCGGTGCGGATCTTTTGGATGAAGTCTTTAAGCCGATAATCGGCGCGGACGATCCTTTCAGATACAGAAATCACATGCAGTACGCGATAAGAGACGGTAAGGCCGGTCTTCTCTGCGCCAAGTCGGATAAGCTTGGGGATTACGACGGAAAGCTCATTGAATATGAGATCTTCGGACTGATAAAGGACATCGTATGCGAATGCTTTGACCGTGCGCCCACAAGGCTTTTTGACGGACTGGTATTAAGGGGTTCGCAAAGGACGAAGCAGGTACTCGTGGAGTTTGTGAGTTCGATAGACGCCCCTCATGAGGTGACGATCAGAGATGCCGAGAGATATTTCGAGACCACGCACCTTTTCGATAACATCTGCAATACATGTGAAGAGAACGGATATGTGCTGAACGGATTCCTGTTCAGGATAAGCCCCAACAAGGCTTCCAGACGCACGAGAACAGGCGTCAGGACCGTCTATTCAGGCGCCGACAACTACGACGAGATCTTCTGCGGCAGAACATTCAGGATCAAGGCAGGATCGTTCTTCCAGGTAAATACGGAGCAGGCCGAGAAGCTTGCAAATAAAGCATCTGAAGCATGCAGCGGCGCGGGCGTGATCTACGATCTTTACTGCGGCTGCGGAACGCTCGGACTGGCTGTAAAACAGAAGGACCAGAAGCTTCTCGGTATCGAAGTCGTTCCTGAAGCCATAGCGTCTGCAAAGATCAACCGCTCATTAGCTCTGGATGACAATGAAGCCGGCGAGTGCGAATTCATCTGCAAGGACGTGCTGAAGGCTGATTTTACGCAGCTTATTAAGAGCGGGAAGATACCGTCTCCGGACTGCATTATCGTTGACCCTCCGAGAAAGGGCCTTGATATCGGTGTCGTAAAGAAGATCATGGAGCTTAAGTCACCCAAGATCTGCTATATCTCTTGTGATCCGGCGACGCTTGCAAGAGACCTTAAGATGATAACCAGGGAATATAAGATAGAGGAAGTAACGCCGGTCGATCTTTTTCCAAATGCGGCACATATAGAGACAGCGGTCCTGATGACTAAAGAATGACACAACGATCTTATGAAGGAACACATTATTCATCCGATACCGCCCTTTTACGATAAGGATTCTGATATCCTTATCCTTGGCAGCTTTCCTTCGGTGAAATCCCGTGAGCAGATGTTCTTCTACGGCCATCCGCAGAACCGTTACTGGAAAGTGATAGCTTCGGTGTTCAGTGATGTAGTTCCTGACACGATCCCTGCGAAAAAAGCATTTCTTAAAAAGCACCACATAGCCATGTGGGACGTGATAGGGTCTTGTGACATCACCGGTTCATCGGATTCGAGCATAGAGAACGTGACAGCAAATGATCTTTTGTGTATAATCGGCAGCTCTAAGATAAAGAGGATCTTCGTAAACGGTAAGACCGCGGAGAAGTACTACAAGAAATATACCGAGCAGAATACCGGGATCAAAGCCGTGTGTCTGCCGTCAACGAGCCCTGCCAATGCAGCGTGGAGCTTTGAAAGACTTAAGGAAGCCTGGAGCGCGGCGATCTTAAAGGAGGATGAAGCATGAGAAGGATATTGCCGGTATTACTGTGTCTTGTTTCACTGGTGTTCTTTTGCAGCTGCAATACGACAAAGGAGTCTGAGTCCATGGCTACGATCTCTGACAGAAATATCACGATAGTAAATAACGTGTACGAAGCAAATATCTGGGTCCTGCCCGATACAGAGGCAAACCGCAAGACCACTTTGTGGGGAACTGCAACAGCCGGCAAAGTGCCCGCAGGTGAGAGCCGTCAGGCCGGGATCGATAAGCCGGGCGATAACGGAACGTATATGTTCAGGATGATAGATACCGAGCATATGTATTATTCATCTGAGAACATAATCCTTGAAGACGGCTGGACGCTGGAGATCAAAGGAAAACTCAATGATGATCTTAAGATCGAAGTTACGGATAAAGACGGAACATTAAAAGCGGAATATGAAGTATTTGCCGCAAGGCTTTAATGGAGGTTTTTGGAATATATGAAGAAGATCTTGGAAACTGAAAGACTGTTCTTACGCGAGATGAGCATGGATGATTTCGATGCCTTGTATAAGGTCCTCGCGGATAAAGAGATAATGCAGCACTATCCTTATACCTTTGATGAGGAGAGGGTAAGATCCTGGATAGAGCGCAACATGAACCGTTATAAGGATAACGGCTTCGGCCTCTGGGCCGTATGCCTTAAAGAGACAGGTGAGATGATCGGTGACTGCGGCCTTACTCTGCAGAATATCGAAGGCGAGATGCTCCCTGAGATCGGCTATCACATAAGACGCGATCAGCAGCGCAAAGGCTACGCAAAGGAAGCAGCTGCCGCAGTGCGCGACTGGGCTTTTAAGAATACGGAATATCCTGCGATCTATTCTTACTGCAAATACACTAACGAAGGTTCTTTTAAGACCGCTGAATCCATCGGCATGCACTTTTGCAAGGAATATCCGGACGAAGCAAACGGCATTACACACGTGTCCGTAATAAGGCGTGAAGACTTATGAGCAACCCGTGGGAAGAGATATCTTTGAGTGATTATGAGAATCACATGAGCCTGGATTCCGTTAAGCAGCTTCAGGCCATGAACTCCATCATGAAGAAGCAGTTTTCCGACTATCCGGTAAAGACCGCGATGGTGCTTGGAATTGCCGGCGGCAACGGTCTTGAACATGTCAGTTCCGTCAGGCTCGAAAAAGTCTACGGTGTCGATATCAACGAAGGATATCTGAAGACCGTGGAAGAGCGTTATAAGGATCTTGCAGGCATTTTGGAGTGCCTTTGCATCGATCTGATCAAGGAGCCGGAAAAGCTTCCTTCCGCAGACCTCGTCATCGCAAATCTCCTGATCGAATATATCGGTTATGAGGCTTTTGGGAATGCAATAAAGAAGATCGGTCCCAAGTATGTCTCATGTGTCATCCAGATCAATACCGACGAGGCACAGTGGGTATCCGATTCGCCTTATCTGCATGCCTTTGACAGGCTCGACGAGGTTCACTGCCAGATGGAGGAAAATGCACTTATTACTTCAATGGAGAGGATAGGTTATAGTAAAATACTGAACGTATCAGATCCGCTCCCGAACGGCAAGGCTCTTCAGCGGATCGATTTTATAAAAGCATAAGCGGGGAAACTTAAGTGGGTAATAGGACAGGACTTGTATTGGAAGGCGGCGCGATGCGCGGGATGTTCACCTGCGGCGTAATAGACGTCCTCATGGAAAATGACATTTGGTTCGAAGGTGCATGCGGTATCTCGGCAGGCGCTGTTTTCGGGTGCAATTACAAATCAAGACAGATCGGAAGACCGATCAGATATAACAAGAGATTCTGCAAAGATCCCAGATACTGCAGCTACAGGTCGCTCATTAAGACAGGTGACCTTTACGGCGCGGATTTCTGCTACCGTGAACTGCCTGATGAGCTGGATATCTTCGACCGCGAGACATTCAAGAACGATCCGATGGAGTTTTATATCGGCGCGACGGACGTCAGGACCGGCCAGTGCTTTTATCACAAATGCACTGACGGCGGCGAGCTTGACCTCAAGTGGATGCAGGCTTCGGCCTCGATGCCCATAGCTTCAAGGCCTGTTGAGATCGACGGCGGATTATACCTTGACGGCGGGATCGCCGATTCCATCCCTTATAAGTTCATGGAGAGCATCGGTTATGACCGCAATGTCATCGTGCTCACACAGCCCAAAGGATACATTAAGAAGAAGAACACGCCGCTGATGAAGCTTGCATTAAGGAAATATCCTGCGATCGCAGAGGGCATGATGAAGCGCCATGAGGTCTATAACAAGCAGGTTGAAGATATCGAGCAGCGCGAGATAAACGGCACAGCCTTCGTTATAAGACCGCCCATGCCCATCGGTATCGGCAGGACGGAAAGAGATCCTGAAGAACTTGAAAGAGCATATCAGATGGGAAGGAAAGAGGCTCTGCAGGAATTACCTCATCTCAAGGCATTTCTTGAAAGATAATTGTGTTATAGTTCAATTAAAATATCGAAAGGACTTGTTGCCATGGTACGCGAAGCCCGCAGAGATGAACTGGATGCATTGCTCGAACTCTATCTGAACCTTCATGAAGAAGGCATTCCGGAGCATGACGAACATCTTGCCAAAACATGGGAACAGATAATGGATGATCCTAATCACCACATCATCGTAAAAGAGCTGGACGGCAGGCTCATATCCTCCTGCGTCTGCGTTATCATTCCGAACCTCACGAGAGGCGTAAGACCATATGCATTTGTTGAGAATGTTGTAACGCATAAGGATTACCGCAAGAAGGGTTATGCAACAGAGTGCCTCGATTACGCAAAGAAGATCGCAATGGACAACAACTGTTACAAGATGATGCTCCTTACGGGCTCGAAAAGACCGGAAACGCTGAATTTCTACAAGAACGCAGGCTACAACAGCAACGACAAGACGGCATTTATACAGTGGCTTGGAGAGAAATGACATGAATAAAACAGGCACAAGAGTATTGGAGACCGAGAGGCTTGTCTTAAGACGGTTTGTTATTGAGGATGCTGATGCCATGTTTAACGGCTGGTGCAACGATCCTGAAGTCTGCAGGTTCCTGACCTGGCCCCCGCACGAGAGCGTTGAAGTTACGAGATATGTTCTCAACGAATGGATCCCCCAGTATGAGAACGGAGACTATTTCAACTGGGCCATGATCTTAAAAGAGAGCGGAAAACTCATAGGAAACATCTCCGTTGTAAGTCTCCGTGAGATAACAGATGAAGCCCTCATCGGCTACTGCATGTCCAGAGAATACTGGGGAAATGAATATATGCCTGAAGCATTAAAGGCAGTCGCAGATTATCTCTTTGATGTTGTCGGAATAAACCGTCTCATGGCAACGCATGATGTCAATAATCCGAAGTCCGGACGCGTCATGCAGAAGGCCGGCATGAAGTACGAAGGCACGCTCCGTCAGGCAGGCCACAACATGCAGGGCGTCTGCGATGCATCTGTCTATTCGATAATCAGGAGTGACAGAGAGAAGAATGAAGAACAAGTCTCTGAAGAATAAAGTTTTCGATTACATCAATGAGAAATATCTGGTGTCGCCCGAATACCCGTGGGAGGACAATACCGGCGCGGTCTTCAGACAGAAGGAGAACCGCAAATGGTTCGCGCTCGTTATGGATGTCGGAGGGAGCAAGGTCGGCCTTGATTCTTCTGACGTGATCCCCTGTATAAACCTCAAGATCGACGATCCGATCTTCCACGACCTGCTCGTAAAGCAGAAGGGCATAATCCCGGCCTATCACATGAACAAGCTTCACTGGATAACCGTGCGCCTGAACGGCGACGTGCCGGAGAAGAATGTTTACGATCTCATCGACGCGAGCTTCGAAGCGACGGCTCCGAGAAGGCGCAAAGCCAAGACCGTTACGCGTGAACCCAAGGAATGGATCATCCCTTCAAACCCCAAGTACTACGATGTTATCGCAGCTTTTAGAGCATCCGATACCATCGACTGGAAGCAGGGGCGCGGCATCCTGCGCGGCGACACGGTATTCCTCTATGTCGGCGCACCTATATCCGCTATCCTCTATAAATGCAGGGTGTTGGAGACCGACATTCCTTACGATTATTCTGACAAGAATCTTACGATCACGGCGCTCATGAAGATAAAGCTCTTAAAGCAGTACGAGCCGGATGAGTTTACTTTTGAAAGACTTAATGACGAGTTTAAGATCTTTGCGATAAGGGGTCCCAGAGGCACGACCAGCAGCTTAAGTGCTGCATTAAACGACTAAGGGATATGAACCGGATGCAGGCTTTTGATGCAGTCAGTTTTCTGATCTCACCGGATGAAATCTGATTTTGGTCATATAACGGTCACATGTGTAATGTAGTATTTCCTCAAGGAGGGAATTCAGATGGTCAGGATCTTAGTCGTTGAAGATAATGAAGAGCTGCTTGCGCTTGTTGCCGGTTATTTCAGGAACAAGGGTTCTTTTGACGTTTACACTGCAACGGACGGCACCGGTGCTATGAGACTCATAGACGAAAAAGATTTCGATATAGCGATACTGGATATCATGCTTCCCGGACCAAACGGATTTGAAATATGCAAAGCACTCCGTAACAAGAGCAGATGTCCGATAGTATTTCTGACGGCACTCGGAAATGAAGACAACATCCTTAAAGGTTATGAGATCGGAGCTGACGAATATATGGTCAAACCGTTTTCGCCCAAGGTCTTGTATGCCAAGTGTCTGGCACTTCTGAGCAGGACGGAGGCAGAGCTGACAAGAGAAGTTGTTATCGAGTGCGGTGACATCAGATTATATCCGCTCCGTATGGACGTTGAAGCCGGCGGAAACGAGGTTAAACTTGCACCCAAAGAATATTTCCTCCTCAAGGTTTTAATGGAGAACAAAGGTATCGTTCTCGATAGGAACAGACTTTTAGACATGGTGTGGGGCGTCGGATTTGACGGCACTGACCGTGTTGTTGACAGTCAGATCAAGAAGCTCAGAAAGAGCCTGGGAAGCTATGGAGGAGCGATCAAGACTGTAATCGGGGGAGGTTACAAAATCTCATGATCAACGGCATTCGAAGAGGCAAGAGTATAAAAGGATCTATTATCGAACCGAGATTCGGGAAGATCTTTATAGAGAGGTTTCTCATCTGGTTAGGTGTTTTTTCAGTAATAGCATTGATTACTATATTGGAGTTGGACAACTACATATGGGACCAAAGATATCAGACAAATAAGCTCTACAGGAATAGAGTGCTGGAAGAGGCAAAGGTATTATATGAAACAGATCCGGAAAGCGAAGATTATTTATTTCAGCAGGATCTTTTCAAAATTCGGCTGTCCATATATCAGTCGGTCGATTACAACTATGTTGAAGCTCAAATAAGAGATCTGAAATTCGCTTCCGATAAAGATACTGCATATATCATTCTTCCGGCCGAGGGCAAAGAGCATCAAGATATCTTCTTCATTGAAGACATTTCATATTTTGACCCGATAGATAAATATATGGATGGGAAGATTAGTTTTAAGAGAATAAGTTCGAATATTGAAAAATATGCATATGATCCGCTTATAAAACTTGGCTGTTATATGGGAATCATTGATCCCGAGGTCAATTACCAGCCAAGAACCCTGTATGTCAATCGCGAAAAGCACACATTTATTCCCGGTATAGTTGAGATCAGTTTCCACGGCAAAACATATGAAGTGGACTGCACCCCTGTTGATACAAAAGGGTTTGAGTTTTATGGTGCCGGTGACAATTACTGGATGCATTATTATTTAGTTAACTACAGAATGGATCCGGATCTGTCATCAAAAGATATATCTGAATATGATGTGCTCGATCCGGATGAAAAGGATTTTCCGCGCACAATCGAACTGAATGAGTTTAACAATGGCGATAAAAAATATCCCTTAGCAATCGGATTCAGTCCCATAAAGGGAATGTCTCTCTTTGAACTCGCGCCGGCATCATCGATAGCGATTCCTATAATCGCCATAATATTTGCGGTAATAATGGCGCTCATTCTCTCGGTTGTTAAATATCAGAGAGATAAAACGGTCTGGAAGATCTTCGAGTACCGGATCAAGACAACAGAAGCTATGGCACATGATCTTAAGACCCCTTTATCAGCTATGATGTTTTATCTTGAGAATCTCGAGGAATCGTCGAAAGAGCCGGATAAAGTTGTTGAATACACAAAAAACCTCAGTGAGAAGGTTGTGGCTATGGATCACATGATCGGAGATATCCTGCTTCTTTCACGAAGCGAGTCCGGACAGATAAACCTCACTAAAGAAGAATTAAGCGTAAAGGAATTGGTTACCGAAAGCCTGAAAGAGTTTCCCGGCATTAAGGCGGAGATAGAAGGTGAAGATGTTATCCTTACGACAGACAAAAAGATCTTTGCTCAGGTGATAATGAATCTCCTTTCGAATTGTGACAGACATGGTAAAAAAGGAAGTGTTGTAGATATATTCATCAGCCGGGAAGCACTTACGATAACTAATAAATCTGACAAGTCATACGATGACGCTGATTCGCTCAAAAGACCTTTTGTCAAAGGTGATGATTCCAGAGGGAATAAAGGTGCCGGATTGGGATTGGCTATTGCAGACAACAACCTTTCGATGCTGGGTTATAAGCTTGAGCTCTCATCAGAGCCAGACGAGTTCTGTGCAAGAGTAGATTTCAAGCCTTAAAGAGTGCCCGCTTTGGAGGGTGACTGTCAAGCAGCTTTCGTTTTTAAGCTGAGTATTACGATCGCCGCGAAAACCAGAAGTATTCCGACAACAGCGATGATCCCGACCTTCTCTCCCATTACGAAGAACCCGAAAAGCGTTGCCGCCGCGGGCTCAACGGTCGCAAGCACTGCTGCCCTTCCGGCTGTAGTCTTGTTAAGACCTAATGTGTAGAGAAGGAACGGAATGACTGCGGTAACAACTGCCGTTAAGAGCACGAATCCGAAGAGGGACAGCTTGTTATCGACGGCTGATATTTTCGAGAGCATGTCAGCAGGGTTTGCAACGAATATCGATCCCAAACCTGCGATGAGGAATGTATAACAGGTGACTGTATAAGGCGAATATTTCTTCAGTGCGAATGTTCCGAAAATGCTGTAAAGACCGTAGCCCAGACCTGAACCCAAACCCACGAGAATGCCGGCTACAGTTACTTTGCCGCCGAATCCGGATACGAGAACGCAGCCTGCAAATGCGAGCACGAGCGCGATCAGTTTTTGAATAGAGAATTTCTCTTTAAGGAATATTATCGCCAGTATCATGACCCAGATCGGCGACGTATAAAGAAGGATCGCCGCGGTGGACATCGTCATCAGTCGGATCGCGGTGAAGTAGCAGCATGTAAAGAACAGGATGCTCACAAGACCAAGAGCCAGGAACAGCGGGATGTCTTTGGGGCTGATCTTAAAGCCTTTGGGATCTTTTATGAGCAGTATGAGCGCGAAAAGGATCCCTGCCGTGACAAGCCTTAAGCATGCCACCTGGATGGATGAAAAACCGAGGTCGTTCAAATGGCGCACGAAGATGCCCATGCTGCCCCAGAAAAGCCCTGCTATTATTATCAGGATGTCGCCCGTGTAATTTCTTGTTTTTCCCATAGATACGCATTATAGCACCAAAACAACTCCACGGAGCGTGGGTAACAATGCTTTTCGCGCTGTGTTATCTTGTTTGCATAAAGGAGGCGGCAGGCCATGGATAAGTATGTAACAGGAGCAGTGATAAGAAAGCTCCGCGAGAATAAGAAAATGACACAGGAAGAACTCGCTGAGAAATTGTTTGTCAGCAGCAAAGCGGTGAGCAAATGGGAGACCGGGCAGGGCTTTCCTGACGTGAGTCTTATCGAGCCTTTGGCAAAGGCGCTGGGAATCTCTGTGATAGAGCTTCTGTCAGGCGAAGACATAAGGAACATTAACCGCGCATCGAATATGAGCAGATGCAAGTTCTATGTATGCCCTGTGTGTGGAAATGTGATAGAGGCAACAGGCGAAGCGGTAGTCAGCTGCTGCGGGATCACCCTGCCGCCATTGGATGCAGAAGAATGTGATGATGAACACAGGATAAATGTGGAAACAGTTGAAGACGAATACTATGTGACTGTTGATCACCCGATGACAAAGAACCACTACATCTCATTTCTTGCGGCTGTTTCAGACGACCGTATCCAGCTTAAAAAGCTCTATCCTGAAGGCCCCTGTGAAGCGAGATTCAGGATCAGGGCGGTAAGGAAGATATATGCTTTCTGCAACCATCACGGGCTGTTTTTGCTTAAAACTTAAGGAAAACTTAAGGTGATTACCCTATTTCTGCGCAAGTTTTTAAGATTCCGGATTGTATAATATTGGTGAGCTGACTTATGGGGATAGGTCAGCCGCAAAAAATATTAGGAGATGATAGGAATGTTAGTTATACCGTATGTTTACATAGCAGCGGTCTATACAGCCATATATCTGCTCGTAAGGGCCGCGGTCAGTCTGCGCAATAAGAAGATCGACTGGAAGCGCGAGAGGCTTCATATTCTGATGTACATAAATCTTCTTGTCATCATATATTTTACGTTCTCGCCGCTTTGCCTCGATCTCAATGAGATCTTCAACTGCAGGATCAATCTGATCCCGTTTGTGTATCTTTTGGATTACGAGAATGAGGCGCACATGATCTTTAATGTGTTCGGCAATATCCTGATGTTCGTTCCGACGGGAATCTTACTGCCTGTGCTCTATAAACGCCTGGATAATTTCGTCAAGGTTGCGGGTACCGGATTTCTCATGTCGCTGACAATTGAGATACTCCAGCTGCCGTTTGCCGACAGGACGTCTGACGTTGACGATCTCATCCTGAATACATTGGGCGTTGTCACAGGTTATGTCATCTACATGATCGTTCGGTATGCAAAGAACCTGAGTAAGCAGAAGGCGAGCTTTTCCGGGGTTCTCAGGCAAAGATAAGCATAATGACAGACTGCTGTGAATAAGAGCCGTTTTCCGACAGGAAGACGGCTCTTTGCATTGTTGTATGCAATATAATTTTATATAATCTATGCAATGTATAAACATAGGAGATTGGTATGAAAAAGAAGGAAAACCCCGAGCGCCGCAATGAAGTCGAGAAGACTTTGCTTGAACTGAGCGGCTTGGAGCAGAAGGCACTTTTCGAGAAGTATCAGACTGACGAATACGGTCTTGACCCTGTTCAGGCTGCTGACCGCCTTGAAGAATACGGAAGGAACATCATTGATTTCGGCAAAGAGAAGAATCTTGCCGTGCGCATCAAAGATGCGATCATAAACCCGTTCAACATCGTGCTCCTGGTCGTTGCGATGATCACTTTCGCGACCGATGTAGTGCTCGCTGATGAACCGTCTTTTGCAACATTCATTATGCTCGTTGCGGTAATTATAATTTCCGCGACAATTTCATTTATTCAGGAAGAGAAGTCCAACAGCGCAGCAAAAAAACTGCAGGGCATGATCACCACCAAGCTCGATGTCATCCGTAACGACGTTGAGCTCGAAGTGGATATCGAAGAACTGGTTCCCGGTGACATCGTTAAGCTCGCATCAGGCGACATGATCCCGGGCGATGTAAGATTCATCGAGACAAAGGACCTCTTCATTGACCAGTCGCAGCTCACAGGTGAATCCAATCCCGTCGAGAAATTCACGACAAGCGAGAAGAACGTCGGCGTCACCGACCTCGCAAACATCGGATTCATGGGATCCAATATCGTATCGGGAAGCGCCAAGGCCATTATCCTTCTGACCGGCGGAGATACATATTTCGGAAGCATGGCAAAGAGCCTCAACTCTTATGAAGAGAAGAGCGCATTCGAGAGGAACCTCGATTCTGTCAGCAAGCTCCTTATCCGCTTCATGCTCATAACGGTTCCTGTCATCTTCATCGCCAACTTCATCACCAAGGGCAGGGGTGGCTGGCTCGAGTCCCTCATGTTCGGCATTACGATCGCAGTCGGTATCATGCCGGAGATGCTGCCTGTCATCATGAACTCTTCACTTGCAAGGGGCGCTATCAACATGTCCCGCAAGAAGACGATCGTTAAGCGTCTTGGCGCCATCCAGACATTCGGTGAGATGGACGTTTTCTGTACCGATAAGACAGGTACGCTCACGCAGGACGAGATCATCCTTGAGAAATACATGGACGTTCTGGGCCGTGAAGACAAGCGTATCTTAAGACACGCATTCCTCAACAGTTATTTCCAGACAGGCCTTAAGAACCTGATGGACGTTGCGATCATCAACCGCGCCGACAAGGAAGACCTGGGCTATCTCAAGGAAGCATATGTAAGAGAAGACGAGATCCCGTTCGACTTCACGCGCCGCAGAATGAGCGTTGTGTTAAAGGATAAGAACGGCAAGCGCCAGCTCATCACAAAGGGTGCCGTTGAAGAGATCTTATCGATCTGCTCCTTCATCGAGATCGACGGAGAAGTTAAAGAGATCACTGATGAGCTTAAGGCGAATGCGAAAAAGATCGCCGAGGAGAACAATCTCGAAGGCATCCGTGTTATCGCCGTAGCACAGAAGAACAACGTTCACGGTGTCGACGTCTTCGGCGTTCAGGACGAGAGCGAGATGGTATTGATCGGATTCGTCGGCTTCTTAGATCCGCCGAAGGAATCTGCAGGCGAAGCTATCAACGCATTGAGAAAGAACGGCGTACGCACGATAGTCCTCACAGGCGACTCGGAAGGCGTTGCGATCAATATCTGCGGCAGACTCGGCTTCTCAACGGAGATGTCGCTTACGGGCGCCAAGATCGAAGCCATGACTGACGACGAGTTAAGAGAAGCATGCGAGAAGTGCGACATCTTCTCCAAGCTCTCGCCTTACCAGAAGCAGCGCGTGGTTAAGATGTTCCAGGCTAACGGCCACACGGTAGGCTACATGGGTGACGGCATCAACGACAGCTTGCCCTTAAAGCAGGCAGACATCGGCATTTCCGTCGATAATGCTGTCGATATCGCGAAAGAGGTCGCCGACATCATCCTCCTCGAAAAGGATCTCATGGTCCTCGACGAAGGCGTTGTCGAAGGCCGTTCGACTTTCGCGAACATGTCCAAGTACTTAAAGATGTCTGTCTCAGGCAACTTCGGAAACATGTTCTCGGTACTCATCGCAAGTATCTTCCTGCCGTTCCTGCCGATGCTCCCTGTACACATCCTTGTGCAGAACCTCTTAAACGACTTCGCACAGCTCGGCATGCCTTTCGACCACGTCGAATCCAAGTACATTGAGAAGCCCAAGAAATGGGATCTCGGAGGCATCAAAGGCTTCATGGTATCCTTCGGTCTTTTGAGTACTGTCTTGGACGTTCTGTGCTTCCTCGTACTGTGGTTCATCTTCGGATACAACAGTCCTGATATGGCCGGCTACTTCCAGTGCGGCTGGTTCATGTTCGGCGTCATCTCACAGACGATGGTAATCCACACGATCAGAACGCCGAAGCTCCCGTTCATCGGCGACAGGGCATCGATCCAATTGACGCTCTCGACACTTGCTGTCATTGCGGTTACGCTGATAATCGGATTTACCGGACTGTCTGCGCTCTTCGACCTCCCGACAATGCCCATCAGCTACATGCTCTGGCTTGCGATACTCATGGTAGTCTACATGGTTTTCGCGCAGATCATGAAAGTCATCTACATCAAGAGACACAAGGACTGGTATTGATTTATGAGCAAAAAGTCCGGTTCTAAAGCAAAGAAAGTCATAGTCACCATCCTGGTGATTATAGCAGCCCTCGCTGCAATCGTATTCATCGGTGCGAGGATCTATTTCAGGGCGCCCGTAAGCAGCTATTACAAGGCTTCTGAGAAGGCTTTTGTAATACCGGGCCTTATGGATAACATGACGCCTCAGGGTCTGGATCACGTATCGTCAGTAGACACATATCTTATCTGCGGATATCAGAAGGACGGATCTCCGTCGCGCATTTACAGGGTCGACGGCGGAAGCGGCAAGGATGAGGGCTACGTTGTCATGGGCGATGAGAGCGGCAATCCCATCAAGCCCCACGCAGGCGGTCTTGCTTCGCACGGAGAGTACCTTTTCGTCGCAGGTGACGAGGACGCGTGCATAAATGTCTATAATCTGAATGACGTTCTTTCCGCAAAGAGCGGCGATACAGTAAAGAAGCTCGGAAGTTTCTCAACAAAGTTCTTAAATGACAAGATCAATGTAGCCTGGATATGTTTTAGCGATGACCGCATGATCGTAGGCGAGTTCTACAGAGACCCTAATTACATGACAGATAAATCGCACTGGATCACGACAAAGACAGGCGAAGAGAACCGTGCAATTGCCTGGGCGTATAAGTTCAGCAATGATGAGGATTCGTCTTTCGGCATCTCACAGACGCCTTTTGAGATGTATTCAATGCCGGGGCTCGTGCAGGGCATGACTGGCAGGGACGGAAAGATCTGGATATCCCAGTCTTACGGCACTCCCAAATCAACGATCAGATGCTACGACATTTCCGGCAGTGAACCTGTGACCTTTAGGGGGAGAGTAAATTCGGGCGGAGTTGAACCTGATATAGCCGTGCCTGTCTATGCTTTTGACAGCTCGACACAGGTGGCTTCATTTGATGCGCCGCCGATGGCAGAAGAGATCATATTCGTCAATGGAAAGCTGCTTATAATGAGCGAATCTGCTTCTATGAAGTATTTCTTCGGAAATCTCACGGGCGGAAGATGGTGCTACGCGACGGATGTAGGCAAGCTCGTTTAACCGCTTGCTTTAATGAAGTGCATCTCCGGAAACCGCACAGGCAAATTGTGCTATATGACAGAGAAAACGCACCTGATATAAGAAAAACTTATTCCTGCTGCATTTTACAAAAGTGATATAATTCCTCCCTGAAAGTATTAAAAAGGGAGATTAAGTTTTGCGCAGTAAAGCGTTTAAGAACATCGCGTTATATCTGTTTTGCCTGGTTGCAGCGACACTGTTTACAGTCGTTTTTTCCCAATCAACAACACCGCTTGCAAAGAACAGCT
>JAEEGH010004223.1_pt1 | contig 36998 bp, 38 predicted proteins | sample 9134181 | NCBI WGS metagenome assembly JAEEGH01 (sample SAMN16246544, study PRJNA631951) | gut metagenome | biome: gut microbiome; feature: rumen; material: DP-attached | host: Bos | place: Iran: Karaj | collected 2018-10
CTTTCTTGCTTGTCGACAGCAAAGGTAGGCATTTCCATTGAAAATGGTAACTTCACGTTTGCGGCATTGCCGCAAACGCATCGGTTCTTTGGGTTTCATTCCCACATCGTGGGTCATGTACTTTTAAAAAAGCCACAAACTCTGGACTGAGTTTGCTGCCTTCCGCCGTCAGGTCGTCATAACTGTAGCTGAATGTCTCGCCGGTCGCATTGTCTATCCAGCGACGCTTACGAACGTGGATGTATACAGCCTTACCACGGATGGGGAAATCCTGGATTACCTTCTCTTCTGTAAAGCCCCAGAAGTGGACAGTACCCTTCTTGTAGTCCTCACGCTCCATCAACTCACGCTCGTCCATCCAAAAGTCAAGACGACCATCCATCTCCTCACAATTGACTATCTCAAAATAGTCCGACAACACCTCTGGAAAGATGAGTCTCATTATCTGCCATGTTTGTAATTTCCGTCTCATGGCTGCAAAGGTACGAAAACTTTGGCAGAATCAAGCAGCTAAGTGATATTGATTTTCAACAGGCTTTTCGGACTGAGCCAAAAGATCCCCATAAAAAGCACATGCCCCAACTGCAAGCAGATGGGACACGATTTAATCTTTTTTATAGTGCAGATGGGTGCAACGGGGCTTCCCAGATACACTTTTGCGATGCAAAGATAAGTATTTTTCTCAAAACATGCAAATTAATTACAGTTTTATTACTAATAAAATCCTTATAGTTGAATTTTCATATCACTTTTAATAACCTCATCCAAATACATCGGAGGGAGAATCATGTTATTCAGAGCCGTATTGATTGCTTTCATATAAACCACGCCCCTAAATGAACCATAAGCCAAAGAGGCAAATTGACATAACAGCCCTCTAGGAATGGTAATAACATTCTCATTAGTAAGCTCATCTATTGATTCTTTTAATATTTCAAAGAAAGTCTGAAGCTCACTTCTCAGGAAAACCTGATTATTTTGAACAAAAGTGAGATTTGTTACACATTTCAGGATTCCTTCTGATTTATTAAATGAGAAATTGAAATTGGTTTCAATTCCTATTGAGGTATTTCCCGCATCAAATCTATCCCATTCAGGTGAAAACTGAGTGAGGTCCATCTTTATGAACTTATATTGTATGTTACTCATTTTTTCTAAAATTAAACGGCGAATGCCCTTTTCTTAGTTTCCGTTTCCACATTCATCTTTATTACTTTACAGAAAGTTTGATGATTCTCAAACTCTAGATTCTCATCAGGTGTTTTCGAAAGATCAAACTTCACGAAGGCACCCTTTTCGTAAGAGGGGATATTCAGTAGTTCAAACTGAATCACCCTCTCAATACTACAGATTGTCTTCAAACTCAAGTTTTCTTTGCCACTTAAGAGTTTAGTCACCATTGCAGGGCTAATACCCAGTTTTTCTGCCAACTGACTTTGGGTCATCCCATTCAGTCTTAAATAGCGATGAATTTCCAGAGCTATCAGCGCTGATTTCAGCAGCCAATCGCGATTTTCTTCTCTGAATTTTGCCTCGTCACGCTCCTTTTCTGAAGCTTGTTTTGCGACTTCCTTCAGTCGATTTAAATTAAATCCCATAGTTCCTTTTTTTCTTAAATGTCATCTTTGTCTATGATACACTCGTCTACAAGATATTGTTTCACTTTGTCTATTTTACTAAAAACATTCTCTTGCAATCCTGGTGAGTTTTGGATAGAACTATTCAACTTTATCCCTCCATACACAATCAGATAGCAATTCGCTTCTAATCTTATGGCGTACAATCTGAGAAAAGTAGATTCTAATACACCATACCCTTTTACAGGAATCTGTTCAATATCATAGCCATATTTGCCATTTAGTGGTTTAAAATAAGTTTCCAAGTCAGGTTGTTCACCATTATCAGAGTTTTCTGCCAGTTCTTTTAGATACGGTTCCAATTTATTTGCATCTTCTAATACTCTGGCAGCAGCTATTTCTGGATCATTGCCAAGGAACCCCCAGAACTCATTCTCTGTAAACTCAGGGTGTGACTGAAAGAACCCCAAAAGGTAGTCCTCATCTGTCCACTCTTCATCAAAGAGCCTGTAATATTCCGTAATATCCTCTCCGTCATATTTAATACTATATATCCGGTCAGGGATAATTTCAATTATATCCATTTTTAACTTCTACGTTAATTTTCGGTGCAAAGGTATGTATAATTTCCCAAATAACAAAATAAAAAGAGGGAAATTTTAACCTAAAGGTTCATTTTTAACATTTTATATATGCTTTATCAGTATTTAAACAGTTATAATACAAAAGAATTTAATTATTTGCCTGTCGCTCCCGTATATACTGGCCTTTCCACCAAATCATGCAAGATAACATCATCCCCAACTATTTCAAAGTTAATTAACTTTGGTTGGTTCTTGACTATTACCCCCTTTAGTCCATTCTCAATACCTATGCCATAATGAAATAAAGCGTTTCCACACAAAGTAGAAAATGTCAACAAATTTGGCGTCTTCTTTAAGCTTCTAAGAAAATCCTTATTCATGATAATGTCTGCCAGGATTTTATCTGCTACCATCTCTTGGGCAAACGCCTGTCGAAACCAAGTATCAGGGCATTTAAGTGTCTTTATATAATCTTCAATTCCCATTTTCATCTTTTATCACTATCCTATCAACTCCTTTATTCCAGCCACATCCATTCCTAACCCTCCTAAACTGAGTCTGACATAATCTTCTTGCTCCTGACTCAGCTTCTCAGGACCGGCCTTATACATCGCCCCCACCTCTATCAGTTTGAAGTACGGTGCACACAGCCATGCATGGTTATTCGAAAAGCAATACGTACCAAAGTCCGCCTTGAAGTCACCCAACACCTTGGCTATTCCATTTGTTTTGGCACTCGCTACCGCAGTTGCAAGTTCTGTAAAACACTGCGGCTCATTAAACGCCTTGTGCCTGTAGTTCGTTGTCTCTCGCAAGTCCATCAGCCACATATATACATTCATCGTATCAATGGTATTCGAACAGAGGTAATCCGAATTCTGAAACTTATCTATAAAATGCAGCAACGTACCACTATGGTCGTTATTGTATTTTTTGTCTTTCGTAACCGGATGCTCATTAGGCAAGATTTTCACCAAATACAATCCCCTATCGCGTATCAACAAGTAGTCTTTATAATAGAAGTTGGCTCTTGTGGCATAAAATATCGAATAATATAGCTCCACACAGGCCCACGACACACAGCCGGCCATCAGCGAGTGGCACCCCTGCACAAACGATACCAGCGCATTATAATACAACCCCACCGCGTCTTTCTTTGCCATAGGCAACAACGATGAACAGTCGGCAGCTGTCAATGTGTAGGTCTTGAAATTATATTTGTGGTCGGGCGCGGCAAGCCTGCCCGCATCACATATACTTGCGCAGTATCCTTGTGTCAGTCTCCTATTAAAATTTATAGGCATCCTCGTTAGGAATATCGTTATTGATTGAGCTATCCAGATAGTTTGCTATCAATTTACGCTGCATCTTACCATCTACGTTCTTCAGGTCTGCCTTAAGCAACAGCGAAGTCTCGTCCAACTTCAACAAGCGCTCCATATTCTCCTGCGTAAAATCTTTCTTCTCCACGCATTTGGGTATCATGGTCTTGTTCAGTACCTCTGCGGCTGCTATAAAACCTGCGTTCGAAAGGAAGGGATTGGTCGTTTTCGAGTGCCACAACTCCTTCTTCATATAGAACGTCTTGATGGCATTGAAGTAGTTCAACACGATAGTAACTTGGTTTTCAAGGTTCAGAATTCTGAATTTCTTGAAGGCACCGTCGTCCTCCAGCAGTGGACGGATAGCATTCACAATCGTTGATAAATCTATGATGCCCACACCACGCATACTTCCTGGCATCTTCACTGAGTTCAGATAAGGGGACTTATCATCCATTTGCAGGGCCAGTGCAATATCTTTTGCTCTGACAAGAGGCAGCTCAGGCTCATTCTCGTTGATGACACCGAACAGGTCGTATATCAAGCTCTTGGGCACAGGTCTCTGCTCTGTATTGATGTTCAGAAACACAGACGCTGCCTCCTTGGTATTCAGCAGGTTCGACAGCACCACCATAACCTCCTGTTCTTCCACCGACGGGTCTTTCTTCATGGCTCGCTCCAGCCCTGCCAATCGGTGCTGACCATCCAGCACTTGTGCAGAATTTGGTACCAAAGGTATGGAAATAATACCGTTTTCTTCCTTGATACCAAAGTCTTGGTTAGTCCAGTTCAAAAAGAAGGGGGTATAGAAAGTATTGCCTTTCAGCACATACTCCTCTATCGATTTCAATCTGATTGGACTCAACACTCGCTGTACCGCCCCCTCCTCATTGTCACGTCCACGCACGGCTATATACTTGATAAACTGTAGGTCTCTTACCTTCATCATAAAGATAAAAGCCGGAGTATCACCCAATTTTACCTGCAGGCAGCGGCCTGTCATTTTTACTATTTCCATAAATATTACCGTTTTAGTTTTAATCCCATTTTTTCAGCACCTGCCCAAAGTAGCTGAACGGCTTGCCAAAATACCACACGGCTTCTCTTTGAGCCTTTTTGTCCGATGGCTTAACATCGCTATAGTTCAGCTTCAGCAGGAATCTGCTTAGGCGTTTCATCATCAGGTTTCTGTGCCAGTCCAATAGCCGCAGTTGTTCGCGCGACCATGGATTATCCGTCAGTTCCGTAAATGCTTTCGCCCAGCTATAGTTGTTATCAAAGTCCTTATAATCCCAAATGGGCACTCTGCCTACGCTCATGCCCACCAGGCGTTTATGCACACTGTTGTCAATAAAGTGCTTCACCCATTGTGGATTTCGACCGTTTTTGCCACCCAATAGGTGTTCTATTTCTATTCGCTTCTCAAATTGCTTCTTGATTTCCTTCTTCAGACTTGACTTTCTGATTCTCGTCTCACCCTCCCAGTTCAAATCATAGCCCACAAAGGTTATCCACGGCATCACATCCTTTGCAGGTGCGCCCCACAAGTATGGTGCTCTGGTCTTTCCGTCCCAGAATCCCTTCATCTTCAGTTCCGCAAATCTCTCCTCTGGATGCATATACAGATGGTTCTTCTTGATTACCTTTGCATAATGTTTAAATGCCGCCTTCACCTTGTTCTGTTCTGCCCCCATCATTATCATGTCGTCGCAGAAACGGATATACAGAAAGTCATCGTCATTTTCCCAATACTTACGCAACTTGATATCGGTAAAGTGCATCATCACATTGGCTATGATGCCCGACAATGCCCCTCCTTGCGGCACGCCCAGTTGATATCGCTCATGCCTCGGTGTCCTGTAGGGCCATTTCCCTGATTTGCGTTTCTCCTCTATCTCATCAAGTATCCACTTGATACTTTTCTTGTATTTTTCGCCGTTCGCTATATGCTTCCAGATAGGATGCGATGGTTTCTTGTTATATCGGTAAACATCATAATAGAAGTTGTAGCAGTTCACATACGTAAAGATAACGTTTTTCAGAATCCGCGCCTCTTCATTCGTTATCACACGCTCCTGTTTCTTCCACCGCAACATCTGACTGAAGCATTTCTTGATAACGTCATGATCCAGTGTGTCGTAGAACTTCTTCATGTCGCACTCCGCCACGCACAAATTGCCAGGATGTGCCTTCCTGAAAGCCTTAATCTTACTAACTGCCTTCAGATGAAGCATCTGCGGGTCATCCTTTTGCGGCACACGGAATGCTATCGAGTTTTCATAGAACAGAGGATCAAACAGGTTGGTAAATACCCTATTATAAAGTGATGCATATATACGCTCTTCCAGCGTTTTGAATAGGCAAATGGGGCGACACTCGATAGTCTTGTCTTTCTCATTCCGTTTCTTCTCAATCACCGTCACGTTGGGTTTTGTAAACAGGTGGTTTCCTGTCAACGCAGCCTTAACAATCATGTTAACCCTCGCGGTCAGCCGTGCATACCATTCTGGATGTGGCTCTTCGCGTTTGCTCTCTCGCAGCACGGTCAACAGTAGGTTCCTCTCGTTCTTGTCTATCTGGGTCAGATTCTTCCTTCTGTCATACCCTGCATGCACCCACTGCCGCCGTGGTGGAAACAGATTGTAAATCTCCTGTTTGCTTTTGGTCACATCTTCCCTGTGACCATTGCTCACGGCTATGTTGTCAACCACCAGTACACGCTGAATTCGCTCGGCCTCTTTACACCGATAATGGATCAGCAGTTCCAGCACCGCCTGTGGTGTGATATATTTTTCAAGGAAAGGAAGGGTCATACAAGCAGTTTGTGTAAATGTTTAAATTGGTACAGAGAACTTGGGTCGGCTTCATAGATGCCTGTCGCCGTGACTCTGATTGGTGGCATCGAGACCTGGCGCATCCACTTTCGCGGAAGCGTCCTCCCAAACTACCTGATGAATCCCTTCCTTTTAGCCAAATATACTATTGTCGAGAAGTCAGTTCTTTTATCGGCCGTCGTATAAGCATCATATATCAACCGTTCACTACGTGCTTCATTATGTGCCGCACCGTCCAACTCACAGAACTTCATAAACATCTTCCTCCCATACGTGGAATGAAAGGTATGGGCTATGGCAAAGGCCACCTTTACCCATTCTTCATAGGTCGAAGTAATCGACTCGTTTCTTGCTGACAAGAATTTGTATATCCTCTCCAGCATTCTTCTGTCAAAGGGTGTTCCTGTCCTATCCTCCTGTTTTTGCCCGTCTACCATGTTCCATTGTATAGGTTCACCCGAAGAACTCAGTGTGGGAAGTTTCTCGCCTCTTTGTTTGCGCTCTTTCACCACGGATTTCATTTCGTCCAAGTCCACGTTAAATAGGTCAAATTCATCCTTCAACCGCAGTTCGGGACTCCAACTCATAAAGCACAGTCGAGTAATGTCCTTGCCGCTGGCATCCAGCGTAATCGAATAGTCTGCTTTAAATAGCTCTTCCAATTTTCTAAATGCCCAGTGATGCATATCCACCACATCTATCTTTTTGTCCGTATGCAGGTAGTTCAACGACACAAGTCCTTTCCACCCTGCTCCCGATGGCGACATCCAGTAACTGCCAACTAAAGAGCATTCTTCAAGGCAGTTCTTCACTCTTCCCATCTCTTCCGGTGGCAACTTATCAATATCAATCACCATCAGTTGGTTGTATTTTTCGTATAAGCTACTTATCCTTCGGCTCTTAAAGGTCGCACAGAATGTCACAGCGTGCAGGTTCCCTTTCACTTCGTCAGCCTCATCTTGCTTGCCTTGCGCTTTCAGTTGGCGAATAGTCTTCACCTGTGTCTCATAGAACGAGCCACGTATAGCATCGAGCACAGGCCCTATTGTCACAGGCTCGGCCACCGATGACTTCATATTTCGATAAAACGATACGGGGATTGCAATCAATTCCTCTTTCTTCATAGTCTATCTCAGCGCCTTTACTACTAAACTATTATCACTTATCTTATATTTCTTCTGTTGTTCATCGATAAAGCCTATCCAATCAACCGTTCCGCGCTGCGGCTTGGTTTCATCATATCCAAAATTTAACATGCCATCATCGTCGTTCCAGTCAGGGTAGTCCGTATCAAAAACCAACTTTATGTATTGCAAGTCTTTATTCAACCAATAATATGTTGCATCGAGAACCAAATTACGGTATTTCTGAATTAGAGGCAACAATATCTTTTTCAGAATGGGCTTCATTCCTTTTTCCACCTCAATATTGTATGGATCATCCCCGTTACTTTTATTCACGTAGGTTTGATAATCAAAAACAACGTCAAGATTTTCACTTTTCTCCCTCCAACCGAAGTCGTAGTAAATGAAAGTTTTCGCCTGTTGCAGAAACATTTTGAATAGCTTGGGGTTATAGATCGGTGTATATCTATCACAATAAGCCGCGTCACTATACATTTGGAACACCTCCTTGATATTAGTAAGCAACCATTTGTGAGCGTTTAGGAAGTCACGTAGGCTATAACCATAGGCTAACTTGCGAAGTTTCTCTATGTTTTTCTGATTGTCACATTCATTGCCAAAGTCAACAGTCTTGGTAGGAGGTGCGATAAGTCGCCCCTTATCATCTCTTTTAATCTCATCGCCTGAAGGTTCTATATTTTTAATAACTTGCCAAAACAACAAGCCAGACACATATATTTTATCACTACCATCCAAATCCACTGCCATACCAACAACAGGTTGGTTATACGATATTTCTGCCCAATAGTTAAGTGTCGATTGTTTTATTCCACCCACAGTTGCATGTCCATCATTTCTTATGTTCAGGTCGTCCGATGATTTTACTTGTACCTTCAGACAATGTCCTTCCATTCTCCCATTATTCTCAATTTCAATCTCAAAGTCTACACCATAATCATTGCTTGTCTGGTCGCGGAATACGCCCAATTCTATCAGGTCTTTTTTTATAATCGCAAAAGACTTGTCTTCATTCTTATGTTGTTGTATACGTTCTGGGTAGCTCATATTACATCTTTTATTCTATTCGTTACTGATAATCTATAATTCAGACAACTCTCTTCTGTGTCATTCTACATGCCCTCCAAACTGCTGTACCTTTTTATCCAATAACTCCTGTATTTTCGAACAATACTTTCGAGTGCCTGAAATCTCTATCGATGGATCAGAAAGGTATCTATTCAGTCTATCTAGTAAACTGGCAATAAACTCTCTATCTAAATCAAAGCAGTCCTTACTGTTATATCTTTCATCAAAGAAGTTCCAATAATCACGTTTGCGACTATTGCGGTATGATATAAACAATTCAAAAAACTGTTCAGCCCCAATATTCTCAAACAAACAAGTAAGGACAAATTGAAATTTCTTCAGATTCACCGAAGAACTTATATTTTTAACTACAGTCTCAAATTCCGCTACCAGATACTTTTGGTTATTATGAGCATTAATATCAATCACTTTGTTGACCAAGGCCATAAATTCTGGTGTACTCTCACCATTATTTTGGTAGTAATATGCATCAAGCCCATCAACAAACGGAACGTTTTCAAACTTTGAAATTGCAGATTCGAATATCTCTTGCAGCTCAGGGATAGTCATCTTCAAGTCTATAAAGCTAAAATTCTGCAGGCGTTGCAAAGCAAGAAAAAATAATGGATAATCTTGTAGCAAGAAACTACCTTCTTTAACTTTCTCCATCGTCCGTTTAACCGCGTTGGCCATTACATCGTCATCGGTATCCCAAAACTGAGTTAATTCTTGATATAATTGTTTTTCCTCAGACGCCTCATATCGTTTGGCTTCAACTTCAATCCATTGTATGTTGGCTCTCATTGCATCTTCGTCACAATATCCTGTTAGAAGATATTCTATCATCGGCATGCTACTGCCATATATATAGCTATTTGCGAAATAGCATTTCTTAATATATCGCTGGTAGTCAACTATCTTTTCTTCTTCACTCTTTTCTGCCTGAGATTTCTGTTTATCTTCGTTATTTCCCGATTGTCTACTCAGACTGTCCATGGTATCTAACTGGTATATCCATTGCCTATTAATCTTAGACAAGCTCTTGAGTTTAGCCTCATCATTATCCCTTCTATACTCAATTGAATACACCATACTAAGTAGCAACATATAATTTGCTACAGCATACACATGCTGTTCATTTTCAGATTGAATAGTTTTCCCTATTATTTCATAGACTTGTTCATAGATATCAAGATTATACTTTAGGGTACGGAGGTTACTGCTATTCCCCCTCTGATAAATCGAAGCAATATAATCTTTCCTTTCACATAGATATTTGGAATAACCATCTTCCTTTCCCTTCGCAAATTCCAAAACCATCTTCGAGATATCAGCTTTGATGGTATGCGTAAAGCGAACTATCTTCTCTTTGTATTTATGATAATCTACATCCTTCAGTTCGTTCTCATTACAGATAAAAACCACCTTCACTTTGTCATGTTCAACCAATGTATTGATATAGCCTAACAATTCTATGAGCAGTTCAGTCTTTATACGTTCTAAATCATCGAAACATAAAACATAGTGATCCAGATTTACAGAGAATTCGCTCAACAAGTCTGATACATCTTTTGCACTGGTTTCGCTAACATTGAAGATTCCTGCGACCTTATTAACAATCATGCCAGTAAACTTTGCACCAGTTTTCACATACTTATTGGCAAAGAAGGTACTCGTCTCTTCAAATATCTTTATTCGCAAATCGTCAACTGAGCTAACGCCAAACAATGAAATCTTTGCGACTTTATACATTGATGGCTTATCCTCGGTATTATCCTTTGTCGGTATTGCTTTAATTTGCTGAGTAAGTACATTATCCCAATACCATGTTTTCCCTGCACCCCATTCGCCATCTATCATTATGGCATAATCAGTATTGGAGGCCAATACGTAGTCAGTTATTATTTTATCAATTTGCATATTTAGATGATTAAAAAAGAACTACTTACTCAGAAATAGTACATTTTCCTATTTCAATTCCTTGTATTCATATGTCGCGACCTTCCCTGCAGTCCTTTCCTCACCGGTTCCCCATCGAGTTTATCTCATACTTCTCATCTCTCCCTCCACCTTCTTCATCAACTGTGGTATCAACTGCTCTATAGCATAACACTAAACCTTACCACCGAAATTCATAGTCTGAGTAGTCGATATAGTTGGCCATGAACAGCAGATGAACCTTCTCTGCCAGTTCCACACTCATCCCGTCCAACATCTCGTGAAGAGTTTTCAGGGTAATGCGCTTCTGCTTGTTTGCCGTCTCTTGCATCCTTATGCCATTTCTAAAAACCGACAAGCGGCCATATCACTATTGGAAGTTCTTCGACTAGCGAAGCGAGCAAAGCTCGAATTCTCTCTCAAACCAATAGTTCCATGACCGACTTATCTGTGCTTTACTCTAAGGTCAATGACCTTTGGTTACTATACACCTCATATATTATAATAGTCCTTTGGCCTACGTTGTGGCCAGAACACATAAGAGATTGCCATCCCCCTTTCAATATCCGTTTTATCCGCGTAATCCGTGTTCGATCAAAATAGATATTTCTCTAATTCTCAAATTCTTGACCTGAAACTCACTTGAGTATATCCACATCCGAAAGTGGCTCATACGCCCCATTCTTCATTTCTATGATGACAGTCCCACTCTCCAATGCCCTTACCGTATGCCATTGACCCGCTGGAATATTAATAGCTACTACAGGGCCATTCGGTGACAACTCTATAGCCTCCGTGCATGTTCGTTCCAGTTCATCATAGTACTCCACACGAAGTTTTCCTCTTAAGCACACCATCGTCTCCGATGTCTTTTGGTGTCTATGAATTGGAAGCGAACTCCCTGGTTCGATTGCATTCAGCATGCGCTGGCTCTGGTCGTCCGCACTGTTGCGGAGGTCTAAATTCATTCTCAACCTCTCCGATGCCTTGGCCTTCGCCGTCAGGTCATCCAATATCGCCTGTGTAATCTCCATGATTTCTTCTTTGTGGTACGAATAAGTAGCTGCAAAATTGCCAGATAACTTTTAGCAAAGCCTTCATACCGATACTATTAATAATTCCTCAACACTACCTCGAATGCCTCAGCATAGTTTACGCCCCACTGACTACCACGCACAGCAGCCAGTCCTGAGATATACTCCGCAGAACGCGGATGAGGATAAGGGCGCATTACACCTCGATACATCGAGAGTGCCTTAATCTTCGCATCCACGCCATCCTTACCCACCTCCACATAACAGTTAGGTACAAAGTCCTGCATGGCATTGTTTATTTTCCATTCCGTACATGAAGGCACCTCCATATACCAGAACTCCTTTACGCGTTTCACCTCAGGCCTACGCTGGAACAAGCGGATTGCCTCCTGACAGGCCATCGAGGTCTGCAGGTGATCGTTGTTTGTATCCGCAGGATGATGCGTAATGATAACATCCGGCTGCGAATCACGGATGGCTCCTTCGATGTGCTGCACCAGCTGAAGATGCGGCACCGTGTTCATCTCGATATTCGGGAACGAGCCCTCATACTCTTTGCCCACACCGATGTATGCCAGTGCCTTGTGCGTATCATCCTCCAGCTCATTATCTTCCGGACGGAAAGCACGCGCTTTAGCCTCTGTGCTCATGATACACACATCCACTGTATCACCATTACGCGTCCACTTGTAAATGGATGCGCCACATCCCAAGACCTCGTCATCAGGATGCGCTACTACTATTAAGTACTTCATAATATTATTTGATTTTTTCTATTTGTTGTTTCATTGATTTATTCTCCACCCTCTCGCCCTGATGTCAACCGAGGGAGCAGTGAGAGCAATGCCAAGCTTGTTTGAGCATTGCCGAGTCGCGTCCGAGGTCGAGGTGTGCCTCAAAGAGCCTTGCAGGCACATTGTCATCACCGAAGAGCGGTGTCTGCCCGATATGCATCCGGCAGGATTATTTATCATCTACACTATGCTATGATTTATCCGACCACTCCATATATTCTATCACTTCCAATAGTCCTTCAATAGATAGCGCAGGATATCCTTTCTGCTTCATATACGTCTCAATAGCATACTTGTTCTCTATTAGTGAAAATTCTAGGAAATCATAATCTACATATTCAGCATCCGTCTCCTCATAGAAAGAATTGATTGCATGAAGTTGGATTCTTTCAGGTACTCTCAACTTATGTGCTTCATACATAAGCCTTTCATTAACACCTAACCGTAAATACTCAGGCCAGAAAGTCGCAGTGCCCACTTCCAGTCCTTTTACTTCAGTCATATACGACAGGATACCCACAGCTTTGTCATGTACCAAACCTTGAAGGAACATAACTATAAGAATTATGCTATCTACTTTTATAGATTCAGCCTTTGCTATCTCATGGTACTGCATTCCCTGCATCCAACTAATGGCAATCCTTTTTATTCTTTCAGTATCAGACAACAACCTCTTCTTTGTAGCCGTGCTACTTATCTCTTCTACCACCGTTGGCATCGCAAGTACGCAATCTATCATGAATGAAACGAACTCACTATTGGTCACATCCCACAAGCCAGCAGCCAATTCAACATGCTCTTCTGTTATAAACTGCTCAACGGCACTAAGTTCTCGGAGATTAAGTCCTGTTGCTTTCGACAACTGATATCTTTCATCCCCAAAATTTTCTTTGAGCACATTATGCCTAGCTGTAAATACGCGTTTCAAGATATCCTGCTTTTCATCATCTGAAAGACTAAATGCAAGAGATTCCGAAACCAACTCCTCTACATTTATATCATTAACATTGCCTGAAGCACTTCTAATTATCATCTCATCAATTGCATCTGCAAAAACGGTAACAGAAAGCAGCTGATTTATATCGTTGGCATCTTTAACTTTTCTCTGACTGACAAGATAGTCTGCTAAGGCATAAAGCGTACCCTGCATCTTTTTTAAAGAACTGTCATCAGCATCCAGAGCCTCTTTTATTGTATTAATTAGTCTTCCATTTCTATACGCGACGGGCACCATAATAGTTCCATAGCGTTCTCTGCCTGCACGGCCAACTCGCCCAATTATATTTTTCAAACGAGTATTTGGTAGGTAATAACCAGGATTAGACTGATCCATAGCAAAAGCTATAACGATAGTTTTAATAGGTAGATTAACACCTTCTGCAAGAGTAGTATTACTAATAATTAACCTAAATATACCCTTATCATAAGCCCTCTCAATTTTTTCTCTTAAATCTTGCGGTACATCTCCATGATGATAGGCAAAACCATGAGAAAGTGATTGACAGAAAAGGTGATCATTACCTAATTGGAAAGCAGAGTATTCGATAATTTTATTCAGTTCGTCTGGAACAGATATATAATTGGATGGTGTATCAAATGCGCCATTATCCAACATCTTAATCAAATGATTTGCCAATGTAGTACATCCCACTCCTCTTGTCTTACCTGTAGTAAACAACAAAACAGAACCTGCCCTTAGGGCCCGTAATGCTAGAGTACACCCTACAGGCACATTAGCAACCTTCCACCTCTGCTTTTCTTCATCATAATTTCTTAAGCTCTCATCTTGCGCATCTTCCTTGGTAATAAAACCTGTTATCTCGTAGTTTTCGTTGCCATATCCCTCAACAAACACATCAACAGCGTCATCTCCTACCAATGCTTCTGCCAAAATTAATTTACTGGGCCTGTAGGTACTATCTCCTATATGGTCATCAGTTCCTTTTAGCCAGCGATTAACCACATCTATATTAGGTATTATCGCTGATATAAAAAGGAATCGAACATTTTCACGAGCCCTAAGCCTAGTTAATAGCATCTCGTAGTTAATGCCACGTGATAAATCTTCAAGAAGCTGTCCTTCATCACATATAACTAAAGTGAAGCTGTTCAAAGCTTCTTGTGAAGAAGATTCTATCGTCAAGAATGATTCTGGTGTAGCAATCAGCAGTTGAGCGTCTTCTATTCCTTCTTCGACTATTGAGGCCGTACTTCCACCATATTTTGTTGCATAAGTAAAACCTAACGGTTTATGTATTCGTCTGAAACGGTCTCTTAACTCCCTACTAAGTGCCCTTAATGGAGCAAGATATAGTATACGTGCATTAGGATTGCTATGTACCTCATGATAAATCAGAAGCTCAGTAATATATGACTTACCAGCACTTGTTGGCATTTTCAGACTGAATGCCCCCTTATAATTCAACAAGCCTTTGTCAATAGCATCCTGTTGTGACGGCAAGAATGATAGTATATGCAGACGATATGAATGTTCCACATATGCAGTCCAATCAAAAGAAGCATCTATACCTCGAAGTGTCTGCCAAATGTTGTCTGAATAAAATTTCTTTAGCACGCAGCGAAGAACGCTGGTCATATAAAAATCTGTTGGCGAGTCAAATTCTCGTTCGTTATATTTCTTATTGTAGCTTTCAACCACTTTCACCAACAGAGCATCATCACCTGTCCGTATAAAGCCATCCAAATCTTTAAAAACCTCAAAATAAGTATTCCTAACTCCCTGATTTTTTACCGCTCCACCACCAGTAACAATAAAAGAAAGCAATTGACCAGAAACATCATCATAGTCTTCAATACTTATGTTTTTCATGGCCCACGATGCTATAGCTGCATAATCGCATAGGTAATATAGTGCCGCAACATATAACTGATTATTCAGTTGCCTGACTCCGTGAAACTCATTTGCTGTCTCACTCTGCGAGTACAACAAAAGACCTTTCACAATACCTAACATCTCGTGTTTTACACTTGTTATCTGCTCTGGTGTTTGAGCTTTATAATATGTATTAAGAATGCCATGAAGTTCCCCTAACAATGAAATATAGTAGTCCTCCTGACGAGAAACAAACTCGCCTTCCGCAGGAATACCATAACTCCTACAGAACTCATATTTCTCCGACTCGTTTATCCAATCAGTCAGTTTTTCCATGACAACTTATTTCGCCTGTTTACGTATATCAGAATAAATGCTTTCATATACACTCTGAAGGTTATCCATTGGTACACAATAAACATTCTTCACATTTGGATGCATTGTAAGCAAATCGCTGGGCATTCTATTAATCTGTTCTGCAAGCGTTGTGCTATCCACAACAGCTACGGCATTATATTCCTTTTGATAGGTGGTCTTTGCAGCCTCTCTAAAACGATATATTTGCTTATGAAGATCATATAAGTCCTCATCTTCGCAGCGGGTTAATAAGTAAGGAATTGTCTCTGCTGCCCTTTCTACAGCATCTTTATTCGCATCGAAAACGGCTTCCAGTATTGTACATTCCAACTTCCCATCTTTATAATTGACGTATGATGGTCTTTTGTGAATCTTATATACACTGTTCCCTAACCCGGTGGCACACGTTTTTACCTCATAGGTAAACATTGAGTCTGAAGTTGACGGATTATCAGGGTCTTGTAATGAGAACAAGATAATATCTGTATACTTGCTTGCATCTTTCTTGCTGTCTCTGAAACGCCATTTCATTGGCAAAACGTTTGCCGCCGGAGTCCACGTTTGGATTGCAAGATAGAAAGACAATATTTCTCCAAAATCACCCGACATCACCATTCCCTTTCTGGGAAGCCTTCGAGAGATGGCTTCTTTTCTGGTCGTTGGGAACCGAGACACAATGTGAGTAAGTTTATCTTCGCTTATATATGCCTCCCTGAAAGGTATAAGACAATCTTGAATAAAAGCAGTTGCCTTACTATTATCAAACACATAGAACTCCAGCCCGCTCTTAGGATACAGGCTAACATCATGTTTAAAATAGTCTGAAATTGCTGCCATCTGAAACTACAATAAATATTTTCTTACTTCCACTGATTCTTCCTTCTATACTCCCCCACCAATATCAACAGATTTTTGAACTTGGCAAGCCTGTCAACCTTCAAATTCCCCGCATTCATCCTTTTCCTATTGGTCTTAAGCCAGTTCAGCATATCGTGTTCTTCGATTCTATGACGCGACGGATTTCGATGGTTAGTATTAATGAAATCAACCACCTCATTGTATTTAGCGAGCCAGCGTTCATCTTGTGTCATCTCTCAATCTACTCATGTTCATGAACCGCCACCCAGAACGTATGAAGAGGCGAAGAAGTATCTTCCTCTGCCTTGTAAACATCCGAAACATCAATATGTTTTAACCTCCACGCTCTAAGGTTTGTCTGTTGAGTATAGGATGTAGAGCATTCTTCTATAACATTATGTTTTAATAACAGAGGAATAATATCATTCATAATTATATCGCTCTTACCAGAATTATAGATGGGATCCTCTAATATATTTATTTCATACTGATAGCTTGCCTTGATGTATTTATTTAAGAATCTCTTGACCAGTTTTCTATAGTCAGGGTTCTTAATCTTCATACTATTATCATGATTGTATTCTTCGTTTTTCTCTCTAACAAATCCTTGTTTCTTTAATAATCCATTGATATTATATGGCGAATATTCAGAATACGATTCCTCTGCAGACTGTACAATAGTGACAGTATTGATAGTACAATTATCACTGATAACAACATTTTCAAAGTTATTGTTCGACTTCTCATGTATTTTTATCTCTGTAAATGTACATGAATCAAACACGATATTCTTAAATTGAGTATTATTGAAACTAATATTTATGAAAGAACAGTCATGGAATCTGACATCACAAATAGCTTTATTTTCAAAAACGAGACTTGAGAAAGTTATCTTCTGACTGATATCCAAAGGCTCAGAATGTTCCAACTGATGGAGAAGGTAAGGTAACAATGTACCTATATTGGGTTGTACATAAGTAGCCTTCCAATCCCCCTCTTCCATTTTTAATAGTCCTTTTACTATAGCAAATGTATTTTCTTTTCTAAGCTGCAGAGTAAGATACTGAGATACAGCATCAGGCAGAAGAGCAACTCTTAGAAATGATTTAACAGGTCCAAAATTATCTTCACGAGCAGCTTTCGTTAGGATATTCTCTAATGACAAAGCAAGGAAATAATGGCGGAACTCATCGTGGTCAAACTTCCTATATCTTTCACCCAAATTTGATTTTGGCAACAAAGCATGTGATTCTGACATCCTTGTTATCATTGGCCTTATTGTCGCATCAGTTTTCCATTCATCAAAGAGAATGGTAAGATCAAAAGCTATTGTGTCAACAGTTACACTATCCTTCTGTTCCAACCACATTTCATTAGCCACATCAGCAAGTAATCTCATGTGCTGGCTGAAATCAAGATATGGTTTACCTGTATCTTTCTCCGTTGTAGACCATTTATTAACTTCACGCTTAACGAAAGTAGCAATAATCTTGTTTATACTATCCAAGTCACTCTCACCCCCATTCGAAACAAATTCATACGGAGTCAAACCGTCATTAAAAGCAAATGATACTATTTTCGTAAACAAGAAAGGACGTTCTAATAAAGGATGATTAACAGTAGAATGAAGAAGTGACACAAGCTTATTATATTCATCTTCAGGATGACTATAGTAGAAATCAATATAATCAACGCATTCTTCTTTAGTCCAATTATGTAACCTTATCTCGTCAAATTCGCACTCAGAGTCGATTCTCTGGTGCAGCATGCCAATTCTCTGAATATAATCTTGCGTATTAAAAAAAGTTCTTCTAGATGCAGCCACAAGTTTACCATCACCTTCCAATTCTGACACCAAATTGGAAAGCGATCCTAATGCCACATCACCTCCCTTTTCTGCGGCCAATTCATCAAATCCATCAATACCAAGAATAATTAATCCATTCCTAATAAGAGTTATGATAGAATTGTAATACAAACCTGTGATTCTTAAATCACCCAACTCATACATAATGGCCTCATTCAACCTAACCAGTTCCCTTCCATGCAAATCGATATGCCAAAACAAATAGTTAGATCTTCCTTCCAAATACTTTTGAGCTTGAATACGCTGATATTGTTTCAACAGGAAAGACTTTCCATGACCAGCATCAGCTGTAACAAAGGCGATTCTCGTTCCGCTCCATTGTTCATCTTCGCATTCAGATTTTAATATATCTAAAGCTTTTCCTGATTTCTGACAATAGACCTTCACTAAAGAAGCATGAGGGTCAACATATAATTGTTGTCCTTCAGAATCATCTTTTTGGATAATTTTCTTTGCAAAAGACTTAAGATCAGCAAGTTTTGTTGCTAAGAAATCTATATAGTCATATTCTACGCCATCACATATTATACTAGCAGATTGATTATTTTTCTCAGCTAATTTCACTGATACAATATTACTCATTCGCTGATATGTAAGTTCACCATTACCTTGAATATAGACCTCGTCCATATCATCAGCAAATGTTGCGACATCTGCCTTGATTTGCTTAATAACGGACTGTTTCATATGCAAAAATCATTCTTTGATAATATTAACGCTTACTCCGAAGTCTGCTAAAATAGACTGATAAAAGTCTTTGTGCAGCGCATTTGGAGTCAAAAGATTCAAGACCTTACTTCCTTTTGTAATCATATTAGCCATGGAAAAAGACGGGAATACGTCCACATCATCTGTCAAAACCATAATGACATTGATATCAGGATCCATACTCATTGCTATAACATCGCATACCATCATAGAATCCACATATTTCTGCTCTCTCTCAAAGAACACCTCTCTATGATTAGTTACGCAGTCTTCATGATGACATACTTTTGACTTATTTTCCGTAAATTTCCTTAATATCTTAACAGGGCACAAGTTGGGTTTAGCCTGACAAACTGTGCCCAGCTTTGACTGGTCTATACGGAGGGTGGGTATACCTGCTTTCTCTTTATACGAATCATACCAAATATGAGACTGTAAATAGAGAGTTGTAGCAAGTTCAATGCTACCAATTATTTTTTGAGGAGGGTTTAAAATGGGGAATAGAGTTTCCACTCCTGGAATAAGAGATGTCAGGACAGATGCTCTCTGTGTCATAGAACTCCCCTGATACCAACCTCCATAGAGTCTAATTCTGATGCAATCAATATCAGGAACTTGATATCTTAACATATCTATAGCATATACTATAACCTTCTTTATATCTTCCGAGGAATAAAGGTTGATAGGCTTTTTAAATATGTTGTCAAAATCAATTATTATCCCTGCTGTTTTCATGACAAATAACAATTATTTTTCGGCATCAAGCATCACTTCTTCATAAAGTCATAAACAAAGATGCTTTCTTATTTCTTCACTATGGTTCACTACAGCATTTTTGAAACCACTTATGCACATCATCAAATTCCCATTCCTTGAAGTTATAGGCTTATCATAACCTTCAACGATAAGGGGAAACTCCTTTTGTCCGATTTCGACAGAGAGCCTATCCTCTGCCAGTCTTGATACGAAACGATATGTTTGCGGACACTTATGTGACAGATGCTGGTATATAGAAGTATATGTACTAATGTACGAATGATACTTGTCTATAATCACCACCTTAAAGTCTTTTCCATGTGCAGCCATACCCAATCCTAGAATCTCATTTAGGTACAAATCTCCGAAAGAATATCCAATAACTAAAAGTCGATTATTCTCTATTACCTTTCTAGTCAAATCTGAAAGATATACATTATTGGGGGCAAAGGTCAACTTCTCTGTCTTCCTTGAACCAGAAACAATATATGGCTGTACGTATTCCTCTTTTGCCTGATTCGAGGGATTCTGCTGTCTTCCCATTCTATTCTTGCAAGCTGTCTTATAGTCTTTGTTCTTAACCATATCCCTGATACTATACTCAAAAGGGAACGAACTTGCTTCGCTGAATAAGATTTGCCCATGCAAATGAGCTATCGTTGACAGATTTCTCCGATTCTCATAATATTGTTTTGCTGAAAAACGACTATACTCTTCACCTTCTTTTATTGGTTGAAATCCATCCTCATACTCGCCAAGACTATTCTCTATTGTATTGTCATAATTCAGATTGTATATATTAGCCTTTCCAGATAAGGCTTGCCAAAATCCACGATACCATAGTTCCGATGTGGTGTCCTCACGGAAAGAAGAATCATATTGGTCAATAATATCCATTACCGTCTTTTGCAACCCAAATGCAGCTCTGATATAATCATAAGTCTGGATATCTTTCAAGAAATCATCTGGCTGTATCAATGTACCGAATTCCGGAAACGCAGGCCATGACGTAAATTCCTTATGCCAGCAGCTGCTATATGAGATGCACATCTCAACGATATGTAACAAGTTCTCAAAGTTCAATTGAGGCGGCATGAATTTGTTAATCTCAGGGCGCCCTACTTCTTCCAGCTTGTCAACGATATGTTTATTGAGATCAAATAAAAGAGGTCTTTCACCACCATCCACTTTATGGATGTTCAGTTTCAGCACCTCCTCTGTAATATTCTTCACAGAAGGAGAAATGCCTTTGTGGTCAAAGTCCATAACAGCGCCAGCCCCCACAATAACAGTTACCGCATTATCCATACTGTATGCATATCACCTGATATTCAAGAATCCTTGTTCCCTTAGTTCCTTAAGCCCATTCTCAATGTCTTCCATCGAGTACTGGCCACCGAACATACGATAGGCGTATAGCGGCGTAACACATCCAAAGTCCATGGACCCTGAACGTGCCTCGCTCTCCAAAAATTCCTTTAATCTGCTTATAATATCCATATTCGTAAGTTTTCGACGTGTGGTAGATATTTAACCTACTTTATTTTTTGCGCCTTGGCGCAACCTGTTCATCTAAAGAATCTCGACACTCGTATCAACAAACGTTAAATAGGTTAATCTTTTTAAGAACCCTGACGGCTATAGCCGTCAGGATGATGTCGGCGGATAGTGGTATCTTTGCACGTGACAGGCGGTCAGAGTACCGCCACAACTATTAAAAATAATAACTTAAAAGCAAATTTTAAAAGACAACATGAGTTATTTAAAAACTCCGCCTATCCTCCCTATGGAGGCAGGCCCAGAACGAGAGCTTATGGCGTGGTTCCTCGAAAGAGTGAAGCACATTAAGGGGCTCACTACAGCTCTCGATCAGAATGCCGGTGTCAACGGCAAGTGGCTTAAGCCCGACGAGCCCCGCAACATTCCTTCTAAGCGCCTCTTGCGCATCCTTCTTTACACAATGAACCACCTTGGTCGCGAGGAGTGTAAGCGAAGGGCCCTTCTGGCCATCGACTATGTTTTCGATCACATCATGCCCAGCTATGTCGATACGCTGGCCGATCATCGAAAGCAGCGACCACCCAGTATTAGGCGTCTCCATTGGCGCCGGTACCACCCTGTCACGACAATTCTAATAACTCATCAAATTATAAATCCTATTAAATCATTTATTAATTATGAACCACAATCGCGAACAACGCTGTATCCAGCTTTTCAATCGTTTTAAGGCGCAGTTTTTGCGCTCCCTGGTGCTCGATGATACCGAGAAGGATTTTTACCCTTCGCAGGTCAGCAACCAGGCCAACCGCCTGTTGTCCGAGCGCTATGCATCCGAATTCTGTCGTCTCATGATTCGCCTCACCGCTCACATGGGTGTCGATGATTTCAACAACAACTGGTTCTTCTTCTCCGATTTCATCTATCAGGACGAAGACCTCGATTGTCAGCACGCCATCGAATCTAAACAGAAAGAGGAGGATGACGATGAATGATGAATCTTAATTCTACTGCCTTAAGCCTTCTTCAGCGGGAACTGTCTTTGGCAGGCTTTTCCCCTGAAGACGAGCAGCGGCTCCGTGAGCTGGAAGCGTTCAGAATTACTCCTACCAAGGAACTCCCACCCGTGGAGTTTCTCTTCCGACTCCATGGTCGACCGTGCTTTGCACGCGGCGAGCTGACAGGACTCTCGGGCAAGGCCAAGAGCGGCAAGACGTTTGTCTGCAGCATACTGATGGCGCTGTGCTTTCGCAACGAAGTGCTCTCCCTACAGAGGATCGAGCCAACCCGTTTACACGTCATGTGGTATGATACCGAGCAGAGCGATGAATCGACGAAAGACATCCTCTGCCAGCGTATCTGCCAGATGACAGGCATCCAGCAGGATCAGTTTCCCAGCGAGCAGTTCGACGTGTTTAATGTCCGCCAAAAGCCTGTGACAGAGCGTTTGCCGTCACTGGAAGTGGCTGTGCGCTATCGTAAGCCCGACCTGGTGATTCTCGATGGTCTCCGTGACTTGGTCTCCGACATCAACGATGGTGTCATCGCCCAGAACGTCATGGAGCGTCTGATGCATCTCGCCTCGGAGTATCACTGCTGTATTGTGTGCGTGTTGCACCAGAACAAGTCGATAGAAGACCACAACCCTCGTGGCTGGATAGGCACCGAGCTGAAGCACAAGGCCTTCGAGATGTATGAGTGTGCCAAGTCCTCAGAGCGCATCTTTACGTGGGCGCAGACCGACACCCGAAAGTATGACATCCCCGATGCACTATCGTTTGCCGTCAACGATGATGGCATTCCGTATCGTTGTACCGAGAAGCAGCTCTTGGAGGCTCAGTTCGAGGCTCAGCGCAAGATGGTGGCTAAGATGGAGAAGAGTGGCAGTCGCCCCAATAAGCCGTATGCCGACCTGAACCCGAAGTATGCTCATAAGGAAGGCCGCAAGCACGTCTTTGATGTGAAACTGCTGTTCACGGACATCATGACACCTGGTCAGACGTATCTGGAGGAAGCCCTGAAGACAGAGATCTACGCCAAGACCAATGCTGTCAAGGACAAGATTCATGACGAAATCCTCCGTCAGGCCGTCACCGAAAAGGTCATCCTCTGCACCACTAATCCCTTCGGCAAGAAAGAGTACCTGCTACCTAAGCCCGAACCACCCGAGCCCATCCAACAGGATCTACCCTTTTGAACTTTGTTCAAGAGCCTGCTCACGCTCGGCAATTGAAGCGAGCTTCATTGCCCTCGCTTAACCGCAGCCTTCTAAACGCCTACGGTGAATGCTCTGGGGGCCCCCACATACTACATTCTCTCTCGTAGAGAGAATTACGTATGGGGTCAGCTGCATCACCTTCGGCAAAAGTATTTAATCGAGCCATCTGCGATGGGAAATCCTTCAAAATTCTAATCAAAATGGCTCAAAATAAATTTGAATAATTCTGAGATCAATTCTGTATTATTTCCCGCGATAGCGGCTGAACTTAAAAATATGAAATACGATGATTTAAATCTCAAAAGAATCCGCGAGGTACCCATCTTCGATGTCTGCTCCAAACTTGGCATCTCGCTCTATGGCATAGGCAAGCTCACCAAGCGTACCAAGTGCTGGTACCACGATGATAAGCATCCCTCGATGCACGTCAACAAAAAAAAGAACATCTATAAGTGCTTTGTCTGTGGCAAGGGTGGCGACGTGATCCGCCTCGTCCAGGACTACGACAACAAGACCTTCATCGAAGCCTGCGACTGGCTCGTCTCCGAGTTCCACGTTGTGCTCATTGAGGACAAGCAGCCTTCAGCTGGAAATTCCTCAAAATCTTATTCAAAAATGAACAATTCTGGGACCAATTCTGATCAATTTCCCAGCGCAGCTGGCTCCAAAACCACATCTTCCCTCTGCCCTCTTCCATCAGACCTCGTGACAAAATGTTTCAGTCTTAACTCAGAATTTTGTCGCGCTGTGGTCTCTGCGGGCTACCTATCGGACACCCAGCTGCGCCACGCAGCCTCCCGCTATCGCCTCGGCTGTACCAAGGAAGGTGGTGTTATCTTTTGGGAAATTGATGCTCAGCAACAAGTCCATACCGGCAAGATCATGTATTACCAGCCCGACTGTCATCGCGACAAGGAGCACCACCCCACCTGGATTCACTCATTGATGAAGGATAAACTCCCCGACAACTATGAACTCCAACACTGCCTCTTTGGCTTGCATCTTTTATGTCCCGCAGAAAGAAAGGAAATAACGGAAATGTCTCCTTCGGAGAATGCTACGCGCAGCCAAATTTCTGCCATATCTGCCCTTTCTTCGACTGAAGATCGAAGTGTGGCGTTGCAATCTGCGGGACCTAAAAAAGTTGCTATCGTGGAGTCAGAGAAGACCGCTGTAATTCTCTCCGAGCTCTTCCCCGATTTCCTCTGGCTCTCCTGTGGTGGCCTCCAGATGTTCAAGCCTGAACTCCTCGCCCCCTTGGTGAACCACAAGGTAGTGGTCTTCCCAGATACCGACGAGACCGGCGAAGCCTACAAGCAGTGGCTCACCGTCCTCCAGCAAGCCGCAAAGCTCTATCCCTTCCGCTACCCTCTCCGCATCTCCAATCTCCTGGAACTGCACGCCACTCCCGAGCAGAAATCGCAGAAAATAGATTTAGTAGATTTTATATTTGAACACGGATAACTCGGATAGAACGGATATTTTAATCTGTGTAAATCAGTAAAATCCGTGGTCGTTTATATTCAGGCTACATTCGCATCGAATTCTGCGTAAATTCTCATCGAATTCTACGTGCAAACCCTATTAATTCAGTAACCCTATGAATAGAACGTATAAAAAATCAGAGCTGGCCATCTTGGCCGATGTTTCCTATTCCACCTTCTACCGTTATCTCTGTACCTGTCGCGACGACCTTGCCCTGCTTGGCAGTCCTCTCAAGGCACATACCCTTCGTGGTGAAGCGCTAGAATACGTCTGCCGCAACTACAACATCACGCTACCTTCTGAAGACCCAGAACCTCCTAAGAAGCATGTCAAATTCCGTTAAGTATTTAATGTCACACGGATCTGGTAGGTGATATCGTTTTCGCTCATTTGTTAGAGAAGAAATCTTGAAGAATCTTATCGAAGATGGGCTTGTATTTCTGTGGCGTCAATGGACTCGTATAGAAAGCATAAATCAAGTCGATATACTCCTTGTCCGACAGCACACCCACCACCTGCGGGTTATCAAACGTCCTCAGCAGTACATCCTGCTCGCCCTCACGGAAACAGTAGTCAAACGGAATGGTTGTCTGAAGCGGGAAAGAAAAATCCTCGTCACTGTCCTTCTTCTTGCCAATGGGGTGACCTGCATCAAACACGTAGGAGATTACCTTTCCGTCACGTATGTTACTGCCATGTATGGGAGTAGCTACACCAGCCCTATGCTGAGAAGTAGGGAACACTGCAATGATGTTCAGTTCCTCGCTGCGATATAGCGAAATCAGATACTTGTTTTTCGGAGGATTGGTATATTTACAGAAACCGTAGATAATGTTCTTAGCCTTTAGCATGATGATGTAGCATTACAGAATTGCATATAGTCCAAGGCCTCTTCGTAAACAACCTTCTTCTCCTCGTTGCCCTCGTTGAGTCGTGTCAGAGGGATCTCAACGTCTGACTTACCGTCAACGAACGTCACCTTCTGTTCCTCTACAATCTTAGACCACAGCGAGTTCTTCTGGTGAGTAATGTCACTCAGCTCATCAGCCGTCTTTGCGCTATATGCATCTATCACGCTATCAATAATCTCTTTCTCATACTGGCTATACGCCTCCATCTGCTTGGCAATCAGGTAGTCGTGCTGGAACACTGGTGTCACGATATTCTTACCTGCCTCGTTCTTCTTGCAATGCACAAACGAGCTGAATGCACCTGTCTTCACTGCATACACCTCTGGAGCCACTGGACCTTTCTCCCACGCCAGATAGTTGAACCAAGTGAGCGGAAATCCTCTCATCTCCATGAATTTCTCGTCAATGAGATAGACCATCTTCAGCAGTTTGCGAAGATGAATATCGGGGTTCTTCTCAGCGATATATGCCAGAAGTGCTCCGTTTTTGTCCTTATTTACAGTACATCCAAAGCTCATAGTCAAGTTAGTATTCAGTAAACTCTTAGCACATTTTAGCGTACAAAGTTACAACTATTTTTTTAATTCCGACGTAATTTTGATGTTAAAATGAATATTTAACCTCATTTTTTTATTTTTTGTCTCACACGGATCTCACGGATCCCACAGATTATTTCTTTCAGATGAACCTCATTTGGAGAAAAAAAATCTGCATGCGAAGTTCATCTTATTTCGTCAATGTTCGTCAGAGTTCTTCTTATTTCGTCAATGCCCTTTCTAGATGTTGTACCTTTGCATTATCAGAGAAAATCTCTGTGAGTGTTTGAAAATGCAAGTCGCGCGGTAGCAAATTCTTCACTCTTCACTATTCACTTTTCACTTAAAATTATGCCCGTACTAGTAAAAGTATCTCAAAACAACAACGAGAAGACCACCGCCTTTGGCAAGTGGTACGGTCGCGTGGTCAACACCAAGACCATGAGCTACTCGGAGCTTTGCAAACACATGTCCGAGCACAACTCTGTCTATGGCGAAGATGTTTGTCTGGGTGTAGCCAACAAACTTCAGAACTGTATCCTGGAGCAGTTGTTGGAAGGCAAGAAAGTGCAGTTCGGCGAACTCGGCACGTTCTACCTCTCTGTCAAGAGCACCGGTGCCAGCAAGGAGGATGACTTCAACCTCGGCACCAGTATCAAGGGCCTTCATCTCTGCTTCGCCCCCAGCCGCACCGATGTGAACAACCTCTCTTCCAAGATGCTGAAAAAGAAAGCCGCCTTCATGAATGTCAAGGACCTCGTGGAGTCGAAACCAAAGTCTTCCAACTCTGGATCTACGGAATCAGGGAATAATGGAACCGTGAACCCTGAACCTTCTAACCATGAATCAGGCAACAGCTCTGTAACGCCTACTGTCGCTAAGCCCTCTATCCTTGGTAACAGTCCTTTCGAGGAGACTACTGAGGTATCTATGACCGGCCCTGATGGTGCTGAGATCCGCTACACCACCGATGGCAGTACGCCTACCGCTGAGAGCACTCTCTACGAGTCTGCCTTCACCCTGAGTGACAGTGCAACTGTCAAGGCTATCGCCATCAAGGATGGTCAGAGCAGCCAGGTTGCCTCTCGCCAGTTTACCAAAGGCACTGATGACGACGACTCAGGTGACACTAACTAAACGAGGTCTGATGGATAATGGCTGATGTCTGATGTGTCCGGAGAGAAGCGACAGGACAAAAAGGAGTCCGTAGATTCTTAGATCCGTGATTCAGTAATTCCAATAAATCTCCTGTGAACGCTACTTGCGCATCGCATCAGTCATTTATCCGTTCAATCCGTGCCATCCGTGTTCGTTATCTTATTCGTTTAATTCGTAATATTCGTTCAAAATGAAACTTAAGTGGTCTACCATTAAACAGATTCTCCAGATCCTTGCTACCATCCTTACTACCGTTGCCGGTACTCTTGCTGTTCAGAGCTGCGCTCCGCATTGGTTCTAAATTCTCTAATTCTTGACCGTTATGAAGAAAGAATTGAAACCGCTCAAGTCGGTCGCCCTCTTGATCATTCATTGTGTCGGCAACCGCTGTGACCGTCCTTTCAGCACCGAATCGCTGATCAATACGGGCCTTGCCCGTTTCGGACAAGTATCCTATCATTGGTACATCAAGCGAGACGGTACTATCGATGCCCTCCTTCCTGAGAATGTGCAAGGCATTCACGCCCGTCACTACAACCACTGCTCTCTGGGCATTGTTTATGAAGGAGGCTTGACTCCCAAGGGCCGCCCTGATGACACCCGCACCGAGGCTCAGAAAGCCTCCATGCGTGCCCTCTTGGAAGAGCTTACTGAGACATATCCCGAGGCTCATATCATGGGCCACTGTGAACTGCCTCACGTAGCCAAGGATTGTCCCTGTTTCCCCGCCAGCAAATTCTACGCCGATTTGCAACCGGAGAACCGTCAGGCTAAAGTCGTATCTCTAAACTAATTGCCTTATGAAAACGTATTTCAGAAGACCTCGTGATGACAGGTTATTTTCGGTTAACGGTTCACGAGTCACGGTGCACGGTTATAATCATTAACCTTGAACTCTTAACCATGAACCAGGATGAATCTTTTCCTTCATCGTCTCATTTTCGGTTAACGGTTCACGATTATCCCAACTATGAACCCTTAACCATGAACCCTTAATCATGAACCAAGAAACACAATTTGGATCATTCCTTGCCCACTTTCTGTCGCATAGTTTTGACTATTGACGTAAGAACCTTCAATATCCTCGTCAGGTCATTACTCAATGATTCAAATTGTGTTTCGTTTATGTATCCGTTGTCGTGTAGCAGGTTCAGCCAAAAGTCACTTTCATCCGCCTCCTTGTATGCTATTGACATCTTGGATAAGAAGTCTGCATCGCTTTGAGCGTGTTTGCTTTCCCTTACATTTGCACCTATAGACGTACCACTTCTATATATCTGTTTACTCTGTACGAACTCCTTATATTCAGCATCCTCGGTTAAATACTGGTACAAACGCGTTATTCTACATCCGAAATCATAAGATAACTCATGTATGCCAGCATCTTTCTTCTGGTCTTCAGTCATCAATGGAGCTAACTTGCCCCTCTTGGGTTTATACTCCACTTTAGGAGCAGAAGTTTTTTTCTTATATGGCTTTGAATATGTCTTCTTATTGTATTCCATAGAATTTAATCCGGAACCTTGAACCCTTAACCGTGAACCAGTATTAACGACCTCGGTTCACGGTTCTAGATTCACGGTTCACGGTTATTTTTCCTTTACCACTCCATTTCTTGCTATACCTCTTTTCTTCCATAACAAATAATAAATTATATCCTTTATTAGGACCACGAACCCTTTAAACGGGAAGAAGAAAGCAGAAAAAACCACTTTTAGTATAAAAACTATCTGTCGAATTTTATTCGCAGAATCTTTGCGATCTCACGTGTTTCTAAAACATTGCGACCTGTCGTTTTAACTCTCATGCTAAAACCTTCATCTTCCCATCGGAGTACAATATCTATTGTTCCGTCGTCATAGATTTTTGCAATATAATTCTTAGCGTGTGGTTTAAATGCCAGTGAAGTCAAAACACCTTCTACATATTGGTTTTGACATAAAAGTTTCGCATGGGCAGTAAGTTCAGCTTTGCCATGATCATCTCGTATATTAATTGGCTTATTTTCCACATCTTGATTAGATGAAACCAGCTCAACTGGATCTAATTGTTGAAGCCATTGTTCAAAAGCCGGACGACGATGTTGATGTTCTTGTAATGAGCTGTAAAATTGTAGAGATGATATGCAAGCCCAAGTTACAACCTTAGATTTGCCGTTTGAAGTGATAGTGAGATTGAAAAAATCATCATTCCATACAGGATCTGAAACAAAACCGACACAAAATGTATTCTGACAATATGCTGCATTGAATCCATCACCATTAATACTATTTCCATTCGGGAAATTAACCGCAGCCGTAGTGTCAAGATAACTTTGTAAGCTTTTGTCATCATCCAAATCTACTTGAGGATGAATGAAACTACTCATGAGCAAAATTGCAATTGGGTCATTAATATGAGCGTTACAATAATCCTGCATGGTCATTGTGTCTGTCAATGAAATGCTGGTCATATAATCAGCATGCCTCACTTTTGTCACACTGGTATGACCACGTATCTCTCGTAATAACGACACAAAGTCACGTAATCGCTGTTCAGCATCCGTTTCTGTCTGACATAACGGTTTGACAGACAACTCATTAAAACAAGCGAACCATCTTTTCATACAAGTTGCATCATTTGAGCCGTCCACTCATCCATAAAGTCCTCTGGATATTCACTCAGATTACCTTCTTTGTCACTTGTTATCTCAGTAATTACTGGGGCGACAGTTCCATTGTCATAAGCAAAATGTTGTATTATACCATCTGATGGCTTCAACACATTCTTTTTCATTGAGATGCGCATACCATTAACGACATGGTCACTATGTGTCTCAATTATCAACTGAAGGTCCTTTTCTAAGGCTTGCTCAATCAGGAATTCCATAATACGTGATTGTGCTCGAGGATGAAGATGCGCTTCGGGATTTTCAACAATTAACATGCTTCCCTTTTCTGCCAATAAAGCACTCACTATAACGGGTAAAACATAACTATAACCGAAACCTACATTAATAGGACGGAAAAAAGTTTTACCATCTCGTGAATTAAGGCGCAGTTCAAGCCGAGAGGCACTGGGGTCTGGTATATTAACAGCAGCACCCGTAAGAATAGATGATAGACGTTGTCCTACATACTCTACAAAATCAGGCGACTGATGGGAAAGCGCATTAATAAGGAATTCTCCCTTAGTACCAACTGCATTAGGAGCAATTGTGTCATTACGCACCATATCGTTCACGGGTCCAAGTCTTCCTGCAGATATATAGTGAATCTCCTTCAATGTTTGAAGGATTGTACTATCCGAGGTGGAATAAGCAACCTTCGCTTGATCGTCATCGTGTTCTGCTCCTTGTGTCGTTTGAACGTCAAAGCGATTTTCGCCATTAATATAATAAGTAGAGAGTGCACCTACTTGAGGCTTATCTGCCACTGGAGAAAATCCTAGTTCCAACTTTTCTTCACTAGTTTCTATCCAAAACTTAATCTCGTCATTCTTTCTATTAGCGGTTTTTATGTCTGCAAAAGACTCTAACTGTATTTGGTCACCAACAATGAATAGCTCATCTATATCATTTCGTTTCTTCATTGATTGACCAATAAGCAATAATGCTTGGGATACAGATGACTTACCACGACCATTATGGCCATATAGTAACGTAACTCTAGCCATTTTCAAGTCTTTCTTCTCTGCAAAACACTTGAAATTCTCTAATGATATTTTTTTTATCATGACTGACTACCTTTCTCTTTCATCCAAGTCCAAAAATTCTTTGGCATCCAACCCTGTCGCTCACTTTGGTCAATACGTACAACAAAGAGACTATCATTCTCATCGATATATTTCCGGAATTCTTCATATATGCTATTTGCATCCCGATAACTATAATTTGATATGGCAACCACCCAAAATGATTCCATAGGGTGTTGCCAATTACCTTCTCCTGCCAATGTTTTGATGGCATCATACAGCTCGTTGTATTTACGACCAGGCTGTCTCAAATCGTATGTTATAGCAAAGAGTTTCACTTCAATATCTCCGCTTAAAAGCAATATTAATTTGCAAAGTTAGCGATTTAAACTCGCAAAATTCGCATTCCTCGTGAATATTTCTTATTTTTTAACTATAAATTGTCTACAACAAACCGTTTGGGCACTTTAATCCTTCCCCAAGAAACGAGAACCGTGAATCAATCTTAGATTATTCACTATGAATCCTTAACCATTAACCTTGAACCCTAAACCATTCGTCACCCTTAACCGTGAACCATTAACCCTGAACCCTGAACCAATTACTACCTTCTCAAGTTTTGATGACCAATCTTTATAGTCCATAAGGTACTACCTTTTCCTCAAATTACCATGTCACACTTTGGGACGCTTACTGGAGCATCCGTCCATCAACTCCAAAGACTAACAGGCATAGACCGAGGCATTATTCAAAGAGCAAAGTAAGCTATCCGCCCCACCTGTGTCACGCACCTGTCCCCTGACACAATCATCAAATTATCAATGAATATCTTCTGGATCATCTATTAAATCCTCTGGATTCTGCGACAATGGTATTGTATCTGGCGAACCGACGAGTACTTGGGTAGTCATCTTCAGCTCAATCACATCAATCTGGGGTTTTATATATTCCTTTTTCATAATGCTTACTTATTTGATGACCACTTTCTTTCCGTTACTAATATAGATACCCTTCGTTGGTCTCGCCACTTTAATACCGTGTATGCTATAGTACTCAGATGGAATTGCATCCACATGTGAATCTGCATTCATGATGCCTGTTGTTTCACCATCAATGACGAGTGCTCGTGCAAGGTTATTATTGCCAGTCACTGTAAGATATGCCTTATGAGCAGGAATCGTCAATCCAGTGCTCACTGGATAGAATCCCGTCACACCTTTCTTTGTTGACAGCGCGAAAGTATTTGCTGGTGCTGTTGTTGCTGTCAATGTGCCATGCAGCTGGTTGTCAGAAACATCATCCGTTGCAGTTTCTGTCTTAAACATATCATACAGTGCACTTCCAGTACCCTTTACAATGAATCCCGTTTCTGCAGGTATCACATTGACAGGCTTCAGCACAACTGTAGATGCAGTTATCTCGCTTACGATATAGGCTGTCAGTCCTGTTGCTCTCGATATGTCCAGTCTGTTCTCTGAGCAATAAGTGGAGTAACCGTCAGCAGCCAGCTTGATCATTTCCGGCACTTCAATATTGAGCGTCAGGTCATTTGTCACATTCTCGCGACCTTCCACACCATATTGGCTCTTGTCTTGCAACATACTGGTGGCCATATCCTTCATAGCCTGAGCCTTGTCCGCACCAATCAAGGCTTGACCCATATTCGCAGCCAATACTAACGAATTCAGTGTCGCTGATGCACTCGCATTATTGGGTTCATTTCCTTCTGCATGAATAATAAATGCCTCCGCAGCCGTTGGTGCTATCAACGAATATGCAGCGCCCTTTGCCGAAATTTTATTCTGAACAGCAGTCTTTAGACGTTCTTTTGCCAACCCTACCTGTGTAACTGTGATATTACCGGTCAATTCGCTGATTTGGTCTTTACCTGCAACAGCATGTCCAAGAACATACAATCCTGTGTATTTGCTTGCAGCCCCATAATACATTACTACGTTACCCCAAGGAGAAAATAAGGCCAATGTACCTGCCGGACAATCCTCCTCTATGCAATCAGAGCCATAGCTTATTGCCGTTTCTGGATAGAAGATTTTCTCATTGGTACTATAGTTCTGCACTTCCTTTGTGATGGGCAGCATACCATATAGCGACTGTGCAGCACTTGTCTCATTCAGCTCAAAGGTTACACTGTGCGTTCCATCTGTCACATTGATTCGCTTGGGCAGCACATCTGCCATATGTCCCGTTGTAATGCTCAGTTCCGACAAGTCATTGCTCAGTGTTACCTCTCGATAGTCACAAGGATAGGAAATCAGCGAACCAGTGTTCACATCATAGATTTCGCGGGAAAGGTCAGCATTCTTGTCCATAGCGATATCCGATGTATGGAAATGCCCCGTAAACACCACTCTGATACCAGCATCGGCCAGCGTATTACGTACAGTCTCGTAGTTGCTAACCACAGCCGTTTCCACAAAATTGTCAACACCTGTAAAATGAGGTATCAGGGGGTGATGCATCATGGCAATCACTTTTTTACCATTGGTTCTGGCAGTATTGGCCTTTTCCGTCACCCAATCCAAAGTCGTCGATGACACAACACCGTCTGTACCGCTGTCAATACCTATCACCACCAATCCAGTTATCGGCTCGCATGCGTAAGTAAGCGTTCCGTCAAGTCGCTCTGAACTTGCACCATAACCATAGTTGGCATACTGCGTGGCAAACCAGTCGTTGGTAGCCACCGTTGCTGCAGTGGTGCCATCACCATCATAATAGACGGCATTGCTGTTGCTTCCTCTGTCATGATTACCAGGAATCACCAGCGTATTAATGCCAATGGCACGCAGCCCATCCAGTTTGCCCTTCACATACTCATGGCTAACCTGTTCACCATCCTTGGTCAGGTCACCAGAGATAAGCACAAGGCCCGGACGCAAGTCTCTCTTGATACGAACTATCATATCATCAAACAGTCGCTGGCTGTAATCTACCAATTTGCGCTGTCCATTCAGATATGTCGTCCATGCAGTTCCTTCATTTACCAACAACCCTGGTGCCATCACATGAGGGTCAGACAGCACTACCATCTTCTGATTGTTAATAGCACTCACCTGCCCTGTTTCCACTAGCCAACTGTTCAGCATGCTGGCAGCCTGAGGAACCTGCGAAGACTTTATCCAAAGTTGGTTGCCTTGGAAATTCCCGTCGGGGATTAGCCGTTCTGCATCCGTAACAACACCACTGATACCCGAGCTGGCGCTTGATACTATCATCCAAATGTTCTTTCCAGCCATGGCTACACGATTATTAAACAAGAATGTCTGCATGGGTGCAGCCATCTGACTCCACCACAATGGTGTTGCTATGATGATGTCATCATATTGAGTTAAATCCACACTCACTGGCTTGATAGCCGGATAACTGGCAGCTTCATTCGGAGCAGCTTTTATAGCATTCAGCAGTTGTGTACCGAGAGCATAGTTATTCGCAGCATAGTCCAGTCCCTCTGCAGCAGGCTGTATCTCCACTACATCCACCTCCTTCTGTGTGGCAAGCTCATTCACTATCGTCCTCACGTTGTTCGTGAAACTATAGTATGCCACCAGTGTCTTTGCACTGACTCCGCAGCATATCCCTATCAATAGGATAGCCAACAGTATGAATCTGTTTTTACTCATGATTTACTCCGTATTAGTTTTCGGGTGCAAAGTTACTACCAATTCCTCCTTATTGGCTTACACATATTACTGAATAATATACCAAAATCACAGAATATATCATCTCGACTCATATATTATAATAGTCCTTTGGCCTTCTCTGTGGCCAAACGAACACCGGGACGGGTTCCTGTTTCATCACATACGAAAAATCATGCTTTTACTGATTCCTGTCAATCTCTCCAACTGACGCAATGATGCTCTTTTACCCTTCAATTCTATTAACAGAGACTTCTTTATATCTGCAGGCAATTGTTGAAAAGCGCTGCTATTCGTTGCGCCAGTCTTTTCTTTAATCAGCATCATAACCTGATCATCCGAAGGACGTCCTTTCGAAGCATCCTCTATATCAAGGTAAACAATATCATCAGACAAAGGCTCATTAACAAGTTCATTCAACTCACTAAAGGGTATTCGGTTCAAAACAGTGCGAGTATCACATAAAGGGAACAACGTACTATTCTTATCAATGTACTCATCCCAACTACTGAACTCATAATCTTTAACCTCACTAACCATCCCTGCCTTCACTGGGTTTTGGTGTATATACCTGAGAAGCGTTACAAAATAAGCAATATCATTCACAGGTTCACTCTTAAACCGCTCACGGAAGAGATGCCCGTCTCTTGAATACTTGTGATTATAATAGTATACATAGGAGGAAGCAATCCTTTTTATGGCCATACCAATATTATCCTCACGTTCACGAATGAGCAGATGAATATGATTAGACATCAGACAATAAGCATACAGAATATAGTTCCTTCCTGCAGGTGTACGATCAGATTCGTACGACTGAGCCATCAAATCTAATGTATTGAGAAACTGGTAATAGTCCTCCTGCTCCTCAAAAATGTTCTGGTGATTTATACCACGCATCATCACATGATATATACCAGTTCCTGATGCTTGTCTCGCCTGCCTTGGCATTGCTCAACTATTGATATTACTGACTTAGTTTTTCTGTGAAACAGGTACCCGTCCCCCCGTTCCTCCGAAATCCTCTGAAACGGCAACAACGGTTTTACCAATCAATGCTTCAGGGCCTTTTACTACGATACCCTTTTCATTGATTCCTTCGCCTTCGAACTTCAGTTCAATGCCAGCATGTTTGAATGCCAACTCTGTAAATTCACGTACAGAGTGCTGCACACCCGTTGCAATCACAAAGTCCTCAGGCTTGTCGTTCTGAAGAATCAGCCACATACACTCTACATAGTCCTTGGCATAGCCCCAGTCGCGCAGACTATCCATATTACCCAAGTACAAGCAATCCTGCAGACCTTGAGAAATGCGAGCTGCTGCCAGCGTAATCTTACGGGTCACAAAGGTCTCACCTCTGCGCTCACTCTCATGGTTAAACAGAATACCTGAGCAGCAATACATGTTATACGCCTCACGATACTCTTTCACAATCCAGAAACCATACTGCTTAGCCACAGCGTATGGTGAGTATGGATGGAACGGTGTATTCTCATTCTGAGGTACCTCCTCCACCTTACCATACAGCTCCGATGTAGAAGCCTGATAGATACGACACTTCTCCGTCATACCCAACTGTCGTACAGCCTCCAGAATGCGCAGTACACCTACAGCATCCACATCAGCCGTAAACTCAGGACTATCGAACGACACCTGCACGTGGCTCTGTGCAGCCAGGTTATATATCTCATCCGGGCGTACCTTACCAATCACGCCCAACACACTCATCGAGTCACCCAAGTCTGCATAGTGCAGATGGAAGTGCGGAGTACCCTCCAGGTGTGCTATACGCTCACGGAAGTCCACCGAACTTCTACGAATCGTTCCGTGAACATCATAACCTTTTTCCAACAAAAACTCGGCCAGATAGCTACCATCTTGGCCTGTAATTCCAGTAATAAGTGCTGTTTTCATATTTAAATATAAAAATAATTGTTTTTAACCAACTTTATTGTTGCACCCTCATCGCGACCCGTTTGTCTAATAATTTTCGATTTCCGTATTTACAAACGTTAAAGTCGGATCTCAAAGGTTAAACTTTTTAAGGATGTAGACGCCTATAGCCGTCTACGCCATGTCGCTGAATAGTGGTAACTTTGTAAGCAACAAGCGGTCGAAGTGCCGCCAACATTAATAATTTATAACTATCTTATTTAACGTACACATGATTACTTTTAAATCAAGGGC
>JAEEGH010004227.1_pt1 | contig 36976 bp, 26 predicted proteins | sample 9134181 | NCBI WGS metagenome assembly JAEEGH01 (sample SAMN16246544, study PRJNA631951) | gut metagenome | biome: gut microbiome; feature: rumen; material: DP-attached | host: Bos | place: Iran: Karaj | collected 2018-10
TGGCAGCACACTTAGGATAGATATCATCACTCAAGAAAGTGGTATCTACACGTGGATAGGTCGTCACCTTCTTCTCATAAAGGCTTTGGATAAGTTTCAGTGTTTCATCTGCCGAATAGCCAAACTTACGGTTGCAATCCACTTGCAAGGAGGTTAGGTCGTAAAGACGAGGAGGATACTCCTTACCTGGTTTCTTTGTCACATTGGTGACCTCAAAAGGCAAATCCTTCAAACGCTCCACAAGCTTCTGACCATCCTCTTCATTGGCAATAGGTTCCATGCCAGGATTCTCAATCTGAGAGATATCGATAGGTTCGTCACCTTTCTTATTCTTCTCAGCCTCAGCAATAAGTTCTTCATCCGATTTCTTAACCACTGCATTGAAGAGTATATCTCTATAAGTGGTCTTGAGTTCCCAATACTGTTTTGGAACAAAGTGTTCTATCTCTTGCTGGCGATTGACTATCAGTGCCAAAGTTGGGGTTTGCACACGCCCTATGCTTAACACCTGCTTGTTCTGACCGTATTTCATCGTATACAGACGCGTGGCATTCATACCGAGGAGCCAATCTCCGATAGCACGTGATAATCCTGCTTCATAGAGCGATTGATAGTCGCTTGCCTCATGCAAATGCTGAAAGCCTTCTCGGATAGACTCTTCTGTCAAGGATGAAATCCATAGGCGTTTTACGGGACAGGTCGCACCCGCTTTCAACATCACCCAACGCTGTATCAGTTCTCCCTCTTGTCCAGCATCACCGCAATTGATGATCATATCAGCTTTCTGCATCAAGCCTTCGATGATATGGAATTGCTTCTCATAAGTAGCGTTATGCTCTATGAGCTTAATACCGAAACGAGGTGGAATCATTGGCAAGGATGCCAGACTCCACGCCTTCCATTGCGGAGCATACTCATGCGGTTCCTTGAGCATACACAGATGTCCGAAGGTCCACGTCACTTGATAACCGTTTCCCTCGATATATCCGTCCTTACGCTCACGTGCTCCCAACACCTCAGCAATATCCCGTGCCACTGATGGTTTCTCGGCAATGCAAACTATCATAAAAACTTATTTAGTTCAACAAAGATAATACTTTTTTACAACTAAGCAAAAAACTACCGCACCCACTTTCCTTGCTTCATTACACGTTTTAACGTCAGATTTTGATCAAAGACAATAAGATCTGCCATATAACCAGCCTCCAAAGTGCCATTCTGATGATCTATGCCTAGCACATGCGCTGGACGAAGCGAAGCCATGTCAAGAGCCTCTGCCAAAGGGATTCCCACATGCTCCACACAGTTGCGAACTGCTTGCCACATGCTCAATGCTGAGCCACAAAGCACCTTGTCACCACTAGCTGTGGAACGGACAAAGCAGGTGTGACCTTCGTCATAGTCTACCCCCATCTCTGGACATTGAGTGAAAGCATCTGTAAACAAGTAAAGCGACTTAGGCATGATGTCATAGGCCATGAGCACCATAGGATATGCCACGTGTACGCCATCTACGATGAGCCCCGTAAGTGGTTTCAGATGTAAGATGGCTGGGATGTGTCCAGGCTTGCGATGGTGCATAGGGGGCATGCCGTTAAAGAGGTGCGTCACAGAGTGATGATGTTTAGATAAGAAATGTAAAGCCTCATCATAACTGGCTGCGCTATGGGCAAAAGACACCCGGACTCCGCATTGTTCCAAATAATCGATTTGCTCTTCTGTAATGCGTTCTGGAGAGACTGACATCATACGCACAAAGTGTCTCTCTTTTTCAAACAAAGCCTTCAATTCTGCATCCGTACAATCACGCACACAGTCGGCCCTATGCGCCCCACGATACTCCATACTGAAATAAGGACCTTCTAAGTGCATACCTAGAAAGTTCTTAGGAAGCTGAGACTCATGCGACTGCAGTTCACTCTGCATATTCAAGTACATAGGCAGCGTATTGCTAGGCGCGGCAGCCAGAAACCCCGTGGTTCCTTCGTGCATCAAGGCCTCTCCCATCTGCAGCAGGTCTGCAAAACGGCCCGTCACTCCGAAGGCTCCCCCACCACTTCCATTCACCAGCACGTCTATCAGTCCTGGAGCTACACAGCACCCCTGCATGTCTATGCGTGGCAAGTCTTGAGGAATCTCAGACTCGGACAAGAATCCTGCTATGCAATTATCTTCTATCACCAAAGCCCATCTACGCTCCTCTGGCGAAGCGGTGCCTGAGCCATAAAACCTGGCATTGACCAGTGCTGTTCTACCTTTGACCATACTTTATCCTATTCTTTATTAACTTGTCACAAAGATAAGGTTTTTCATCATCCCTACAAAAAGAGCGGACAGAAACCACTGTTCTGTCCGCTCTCGTATATTAATAAGGTATAATCCTTATTCGTCGCCCAGCAAAATCTCCATGATGGTGCAAGCAGCCTTGGCCACTGAAGTACCAGGACCGAAGATTGCAGAAACACCAGCCTTATAGAGGAAGTCGTAGTCCTGTGCAGGAATCACACCACCAGCAATCACGATGATATCCTCGCGACCCAGTTTCTTCAATTCCTCGATAAGCTGAGGAATCAGTGTCTTATGACCTGCAGCCAGAGAAGAGGCACCCACTACGTGAACGTCGTTCTCTACAGCCTCTCGAGCAGCTTCGGCAGGAGTCTGGAACAATGGTCCCATATCCACATCGAAACCACAGTCGGCATAACCAGTTGCTACGACCTTAGCACCACGGTCGTGTCCGTCCTGACCCATCTTTGCCACCATGATACGTGGCTGACGGCCTTCCTTCTTAGCGAACTCCTGAGTGAGGCGGCAAGCCTTATCGAAGTCGCTGTCGTTCTTACTTTCTGATGAATACACGCCTGAAATAGTTCTAATTACTGCTTTATAACGGCCTACGATGGTCTCGCAAGCATCTGAAATCTCACCCAACGTACAGCGCAAGCCAGCTGCTTTCACTGCCAGAGCCAGCAAGTTGTTCTTGCTCTTGCGACCTTCAGCGAAGTCACGCACACACTCGGTAATCTCCTTCAGTGCAGCCTGACAAGCAGCCTCGTCTCTCTTTGCACGCAGTTCCTTCAGACCTTCAATCTGCTCAGCACGAACGGCAGTGTTGTCAACCTCCAGGATGTCGATAGGATCCTCATGGTCGAGACGATACTTGTTGGTACCCACGATAGTCTGAACGCCAGAGTCGATACGAGCCTGAGTACGAGCAGCAGCTTCCTCGATACGCATCTTTGGCAGACCTGTCTCAATAGCCTTAGCCATACCACCCAACTTCTCAATTTCCTGGATGTGTTCCCATGCCTTGTGAACCAACTCATTGGTCAAAGTCTCAACATAGTAAGAACCGCCCCATGGGTCGATCTCCTTGCAGACATAAGTCTCTTCCTGAATATAAATCTGAGTGTTACGAGCAATACGTGCAGAGAAGTCGGTTGGCAATGCAATAGCCTCATCCAGTGCATTGGTATGCAGAGACTGAGTGTGACCCAAAGCAGCAGCCATAGCCTCAATAACCGTACGACCTACATTGTTGAACGGATCCTGCTCGGTCAAAGACCAACCAGAGGTCTGCGAGTGCGTACGAAGAGCAAGTGACTTAGGATTGGTAGCACCAAAGCTCTTCACGATCTTTGCCCACAACAGACGACCAGCACGCATCTTGGCAATCTCCATAAAGTGATTCATACCGATAGCCCAGAAGAATGACAGACGTGGAGCGAAAGCATCTACAGGAATACCGGCATTCACACCTGTACGCAGATAGTCCATACCATCGGCCAGTGTATAAGCCAACTCGATATCTGCGGTTGCACCTGCTTCCTGCATGTGGTAACCAGAAATAGAGATAGAGTTGAACTTAGGCATGTTCTGAGAAGTATACTCAAAGATATCAGCAATGATCTTCATTGAGAATGCAGGTGGATAGATGTAAGTATTACGCACCATGAACTCCTTCAAGATATCGTTCTGGATTGTACCAGCCATCTCTTCCAACTTTGCACCCTGCTCCAGACCAGCGTTGATGTAGAAGGCCATGATAGGCAATACACCACCGTTCATAGTCATAGACACAGACATCTTGTTCAATGGAATACCGTTGAAGAGGACCTTCATGTTCTCCAGTGAGCAGATAGACACACCAGCCTTACCCACATCACCCACAACGCGAGCGTTATCTGGGTCATAACCACGATGGGTAGGAAGGTCGAATGCTACAGACAGACCCTTCTGACCAGAAGCCAAGTTACGGCGATAGAATGCGTTAGATTCCTCAGCAGTAGAGAAACCAGCGTACTGACGGATGGTCCAAGGACGCAATGGATACATGGCTGAGTACGGGCCACGCAAGTAAGGAGGAATACCAGAAACGAAATTCAGGTGCTCCATGCCTTCCAAATCTTCTTTGGTATAAACAGGCTTCACATGGATGTGTTCAGGAGTTTCCCAATTGAACTCATTGCCATTAGCCTTCTGCCAAGCCTTACCATCGGCAGGCTTCAAGGCAGCATAGATATCTATATTCTTAAAATCTTTTCTCATTTCTTCAAAAGTTTAGCGTTGTACTCTTTCATTGTTTCCAATACGTTGCACTTCACATGGATGAAGTTCTCAATGCCAGCAGCCTTGAGGTCTTCCATGCAAGCAGGAGCACCTGCCACGATGAACATGGCACGTCCATTCAGATACTGGAATGCAGGAATTGCATACTCTGCATATTCATCATCGCTTGAGCAGAGCACCACGATATCAGCATCAGCAGCAAGAGCTGCATCTACACCTTCCTCAATAGTCTTGAAGCCAAGGTTGTCAATCACCTTATAACCAGCAGTTGCCAAGAAATTGCAAGAGAACTGGGCACGAGCCTGACGCATAGCCAAGTTACCAATGGTAAGCATGAAAGCGATAGGACGCTTCTTAGCACTCTCGGTCTCTAAGCGCAATGCCTCGAACTCACTGGCAGCACGATCGAACTTCAGTGTAGCAATTTCTGTCTCACCACCACCGCAGCAGCAACCACAATCTGCAGGTTTCTTGCCATCGCTCAACTCATTAAAGTTAGGATACTGGTTGGTACCTACGAGGATTTCCTTACGTTTTGCCACATTAGCATGACGGGTCTTTGTACTCTCAGCAATAGCAGCCTGAACTTTACCAGCCTTTACTTGAGCTAAGAAACCACCATCTTCCTCAACAGCCAGGAACAATTTCCAAGCTTGTTCTGCTATAGCTACAGTCAACTTCTCAATATAATAAGAACCGCCAGGAATATCTACTACGCTACCCATGTGGCTCTCTTCCTTCAACAATAATTGCTGATTACGAGCCAGACGCTCTGAGAAGTCAGTTGCCTCCTCATAAGGCACATCAAATGGAGTCACTGTCATAGAATCCACGCCACCCAGTGCAGCACTCATGGCCTCTGTCTGAGTACGCAGCAGGTTCATGTGAGCATCAAATACAGAAAGGTTGTAAGTAGAAGTTACTGCATGCACATGTGCCTTGCAAGCCTCCTTTTTGTCAGTATATTGAGCCATGATATTAGCCCAAAGCAGACGAATGGCACGGAACTTGGCAATCTCCATGAAATAGTTAGGACTGATACCTAAGTTGAAACGCAGTTTCTGGTTTGCCGTCTCAGCAGGAACACCAGCCTCAACCAATGTACTCACGTATTCATTTCCCCAAGCCAATGCATAACCCAGTTCCTGATAGATAAATGAACCGGCATCCTGCAAGGTGCAACCATGTACACCCAAAACTTGGAACTCAGGCATCTCTGCAGTCACCTCAATCAGTTCCTTGGCTGTTGCCACAGCGTTAGCGAACTCATGACCACGTTTCAGCATCTTGTTGATGAAGTCGAAGTCGATAGAACCTTTTACCTTCTCCAAAGCCACGCCTTGCTTCTTCAGATAAGCAACGAGCGCCTTAGCCAATTCTACTGCATGACGCTGGCAACCGCCGAAGTTCAGCTCTACACACTCAGGACAGATGCCCTTCAGCAGAGTCTCTAAGTAAGCTTCAGTAATGTCGGCCTTACCCACATGGAATGACAGGGAATCAATACCGCGGTTCAGGATGTCGAGTGCTTTCTTGTTAGCCTCAGCAGGATCCTCAACCTTGATTTCCTGACGAATCAGCCAGTTGTTCTCAGACTTTTTCTTACCTCTCAAGTAAGGGAACTCACCAGGTAGAGAGTTCACAGTCTTCAAGTCTTCCAAATCTTCGAGACGATAGAAGGGCTGAACATTGAATCCTTCGTTCGTTCTCCAAACCAATTTCTTCTCGAATGGAGCACCTTTCAAGTCAGTGGTGATTTTATCAATCCACTGCTGAGTGGTGGTAGGCTCAAATTCTGAGAAGAGTTTTTCCTTAATTTCTGCCATAATTTATTTGATTAAAAAATAGTTACATTAATAGCATGGCAAAGGTACGACATTTGCGCCACATATTTAATAAAAAATGCAAAAAATATGCACAAAAGTGTCCGTTAAGCCACTTTTGTGCTCCAAGGTTGAGCCAATTGACAAGCCCAGTTTATATTTCTACACAAGATATCGGAAAAACTAGCAGAAACTTATAGTCCTAGTTTCCTACGGATAAATGACTCCAAAAAGTCCACAGTACCCTCGATACCCAACAGAGAAGAGTTGATGCAAAGATGATAAGATGATGCCACTCCCCATTTCTTGCTGGTATAATAATTGTAGTACTCAGCACGCTTCTTCTCACCTTTCTCCATGTAGCGTTCAGCATCCTCTGCAGAAAAACCATGACGCTTCATAAGTCGGGCGATACGATCTTCTTTATCAGCGGTAATGAAAATATTGACAGAACGGTCATAATCGCGCAAGATATAGTCAGCACAACGTCCCATGAACAGACACGATTTCTCTTCGGCCAACTTACGGATGACATCGCTTTGAACTTTGAACAACGCATCATTGCTTAAACTGTTCATGGCGGGTATGCTACTTTCAGAGATGAAGGGGAAACGAATGCTGAAAAGTCCGCGAGGCCCATCCTGCGTACGCTCATCAGCACGTTCGAAAAACTCCGCGCATAATCCACTCTCTTCAGAAGCCAGATTAATCAGTTCCTTGTCATAGAAATCTATGCCTAGTCTTGAAGCCAGCATCTTACCTATTTCAAGGCCACCGCTGCCTAATTGGCGTCCAATGTTCACAACAAATTTATCACTCATAGTCTTGCGTTTTTGGTATTAGTTCGGGGCAAATATAATTCAAATATTTTACAAAACGAAAAGAGAATAATCTTTTTTTGCTCACACGGAGATCATAAATGTCCATAACTATGGACATAAATGTTCACAACGGTGGACATTTATTGCAAGAGCAACTTCAACTTCTCTGTCCAATCTTCCCCTTCTCGTGGTTGGTAAGTCTGGATACCGAGCGATGCTGCGACTTTTACATTTTGCGGACCATCATCTAGAAAGAGAGTTTCATGCGAAAGAATGTCTTCTTTATCCAACATAAGTTGAAAGATGGCAGGATCGGGTTTCATAATGCCACACTGATAACTGAGGTAGCATGCATCAAAATAGTCCCTCAAAGCATGGCCATCCCCACTGAAATCCGGACTCATGGCCCAAGACATCATATACGGATTGGTATTCGAAAGCAAGATAAGTCGGTAACCTTTCTGACGAAGAGCCACCAGTGTTTCAAGGTTGCAACGAGGTACCTCTTCCACGAAACCCTTCCACGCATGGAGACAATCTGCGAAGGACAGTTCACAACCAGCCAACTCGCTGAGTTTCAATCGGAACTCCTCGGCTGTTATCTTACCGCCTTCCAAATCGCCAAAGATACCCGTCTGCGCAAAAGGATCCAGATAGGTGCGGATATTCTCCACCCCCATATCATAGAAACGACGCACGGCTTGCTCGAAATTCAAGGTAATGATGACGCCTCCCAAATCAAAAACTATATTCTTTATCATGCTTCTATTTCTATGTGATTCTTAAACTTTCTAAACTGCATCCACAACATCACTGCTGCCACGATCGTAGAGATCAAGTCACTGATCGGCATACTGTACCACACCCCATTTTCTCCGAAAATCTCAGGCAGAATCAAGATGCAAGGAAGCAGGAAAAGCAGTTGGCGGGTAAGGCTCAGGAAAATGGCCTTTGAAGCCATTCCAATGCTCTGGAAGAAGTTGGTAGTAACCATCTGAAAGCCCACAAAAGGGAAGACCATTACTACGATACGGAGCGCTTTCACCGAAATGCGTATCAACTCCTCATCGGTGGTAAAGATACGTATCAGCAATTCTGGTACTAACTCACTCAGCAGAAAAGCAGTGGTGGTTATCAAGGTCGCCCACGCCACCGTAATCTTCAACACTTCCGTTACACGACTATACTGTCGTGCACCAAAGTTATAGCCAGCTATCGGCTGCATACCCTGATTCAATCCTATACATACCATGATCGACACAAAGACCAGACGATTCACCAGTCCATAAGCTCCAATGGCATAATCGCCTCCTGTTCGCATCAACGCTTTGTTGATCAATATAACCACCAGGCAAGAAGCCAAGTTCATCAAGAATGGAGCCATGCCGATGGAAAGAGAATCAAGCACTATCTTCTTCTTCAGTTTGAAAATACCAGGACTGAAATGTATCAACTCATCTTTACGGCTGAAGAGGTAAAGCTGCCACATGAGAGAGAGTGATTGTGCAATGACTGTTGCCACAGCTGCCCCACGGATGCCCATGTCGAACCCGAAAATGAAGATCGGGTCTAAGATGGTATTTACTACCACGGTGGCAATGGTGGCATACATGGAAGCCTTGGGATGTCCCGATGCACGAAGCAACGCATTCATGCCGAAATAGAGGTGCGTGATGACATTACCCAAGAGTATGATTTGCATATAATCGCGGGCATAAGGAATGGTGTTCTCACTGGCTCCGAAGAAGTAAAGGATAGGATCCAAGAACGTCAGAGCCACGATTGTAAGCAACAGACCCAAACCCACATTCAAGTCCACCACATTACCCAATACCCTACGAGCTGTATCATAGTCGCGTTGCCCCAATTTCACGGAAACCAACGTAGCAGCACCCACACCCACCAGAGAGCCGAAAGCTGCCGACAGGTTCATAAGGGGAAAAGTGATGGCGATGCCCGAAATGGCCATGGCCCCCACCCCTTGCCCGATGAAGATGCTGTCCACCATGTTGTAGAGCGAAGAAGCCGTCATCGCAATAATGGCAGGAATGGCATATTGGGCCAACAGTTTACTTACTTTTTCAGTACCTAGCGCAGTAGGAATTTTTTGTTGTGTCATAAATATCTCCAATAAATCGGAGGCAAAGGTACGCATTTTCTCTATACAAAAGAGGGTAATCTAAAAAATTCTCCGTAACTTTGCCCGTAATTTGAGAAGATTGTTGTTTTATGAACGTTTTAGAATTAAGCGAACAAGAAATTATACGCAGACAAAGTCTGCAAGAATTACGTCATATGGGTATAGACCCATACCCAGCAGCCGAATTTCCTACAAATGCCTTCAGCACTGATATCCGTGCCGAGTTTAAGGATGATGAGGAAGAGAAACGTGAAGTAAGGATTGCTGGTCGTTTGATGAGCCGCCGTGTAATGGGCAAGGCGAGCTTCGCAGAGTTGCAAGATTCCAAAGGGCGCATCCAGGTGTACGTGACCCGTGATGACATCTGCCCCGATGAAAATAAAGACCTTTATAACGTTGTATTCAAGCGCCTTTTAGACATTGGCGACTTCATTGGGGTGACGGGTTATGTCTTCCGCACGCAGACAGGTGAAATCTCTGTACATGCCCAAAGCCTCACCCTTCTTTCCAAGAGCTTGAAACCACTGCCTATCGTGAAGTATAAGGATGGTGTGGCTTATGATAAGTTTGAAGATCCAGAACTTCGTTACCGTCAGCGCTATGTAGATTTGGTGGTAAACGAGGGTGTGAAAGATACCTTCCTACAGCGTGCCACAGTCATCCGCACCATGCGCCGCGTACTTGACGACGCTGGTTATACCGAGGTAGAAACCCCTACCCTTCAAGCCATTGCAGGTGGTGCCAGTGCTCGTCCATTTATCACGCACTTCAATGCTTTGAATACCGACATGTATATGCGTATCGCCACAGAGCTTTACCTGAAGCGTCTCATCGTGGGCGGTTTCGAGGGTGTGTACGAGATTGGAAAGAACTTCCGCAACGAAGGCATGGACCGCAACCATAACCCCGAATTCACCTGCATGGAGCTGTATGTGCAGTATAAGGACTACAACTGGATGATGTCTTTCACAGAGAAGTTGCTCGAGACCATCTGCATCGCCGTGAACGGCAAGCCTGAGCGTGAGATCGACGGACAGATCATCAGTTTCAAGGCTCCTTATCGTCGCCTGCCTATCCTCGATGCCATCAAGGAAAAGACAGGCTTCGACTGCGAAGGCAAGACGGAAGAAGATATCCGCGCCTTCTGCCTCTCTAAAGGCATGGAAGTAGATGAGACCATGGGAAAAGGCAAGCTGATTGACGAGCTCTTTGGCGAATTCTGCGAAGGCACGTTCATACAGCCAACCTTCATTACCGACTATCCTGTGGAGATGTCACCTCTGACCAAGATGCACCGCAGCAAACCAAGCCTCACAGAGCGCTTTGAGTTAATGGTCAACGGTAAGGAGCTGGCCAATGCCTATTCAGAGTTGAATGATCCTATCGATCAGGAAGAACGCTTCAAGGAGCAGATGCGACTGGCCGACAAGGGCGATGACGAAGCCATGATCATCGACCAAGACTTTTTGCGTGCTTTGCAGTATGGCATGCCACCAACCAGTGGTATCGGCATCGGTATCGACCGTCTGGTGATGCTCATGACAGGCAAGACCTTCATTCAGGAAGTATTGTTCTTCCCACAGATGAAGCCCGAGAAGGCCGCTCCGAAAGACCCTGTAGCTAAATACACCGCCCTGGGCATCGACGAGGCATGGGTACCCGTTATCCAGAAAGCGGGCTACAACGTGATAGAAAGCATGAAAGAAGTGAATCCTCAGAAACTCCACATGGAAATCTGCGGAATCAACAAGAAATACAAACTGGAGTTACCAAACCCAAGCGTAGCCGACGTGCAAGCGTGGATTGAGAAAATCTAAAGCAAGCTGAGATGAATTCATTAGGAAGGATAGCAATCATGGGCGGAGGTAGTTGGGCCACAGCCATTGCCAAAATGGTGCTGGCGCACCAGCCCTACATCAACTGGTATATGCGTCGTGAAGACCGCATTGCCGAATTCCTTCGTCTTGGACACAACCCTGCTTACCTCACCGACGTACAGTTTGACATCGACCGTATTCACTTCAGCAGTGATATAAATAAGGTAGTGGAAGAGTCAGACACCTTGGTATTCGTCACCCCTTCCCCCTATCTGAAGAGTCACCTTACCAAGCTCACTGCCGATGTCAGTGGCAAGTTCATCATCTCCGCCATCAAGGGCATCGTGCCCGATGAGAACGTCATCGTCTCTGAATATTTCCAGAAAGTCTATGGCGTACCCGAGGAGAACTTTGCCGTGATAGCCGGTCCTTGCCATGCAGAGGAAGTGGCTTTCGAGCGTCTGTCATACCTCACCACGGCATGTGCCGACATCAACAAGGCGCACATGGTGGCACAGATGGTCACCTGTCCATACATTAAAGCCTCCATCAGTCGCGACGTTGCAGGCATCGAGTACGCCTGTGTGCTGAAGAACATCTATGCCATTGCCTCAGGTATCAGCATCGGATTGAAATACGGCGACAATTTCCAAGCCGTGCTTATCAGCAGCGCCAGTCGTGAGTTGGAGCACTTCCTGGATGTCGTTCATCCGTTCAAGCGCAACGTGAAAGACTCCGTTTACCTGGGCGACTTGATGGTGACCGCCTACTCCAAGTTCAGCCGCAACCGCTCCTTCGGCACCATGATCGGACAAGGTTACTCCGTGAAGAGCGCACAGATAGAGATGCAGATGATTGCAGAAGGCTACTACGGCACCCGTTGCATCACCTTGAAAAACATGGAATGCAATGCCGAGATTCCTATTGTGAACGCTGTGTACAACATCCTTTACAAGCAGGCATCACCCCTGGCAGAGTTCAAGCGACTCATTGAGGTGCTGAAGTAAAATGAAAATTGAGAATTGAGAATTAATAATTTATAATAGGTATGATTAAGTTAGACATTGAAAAGACATTTGGATTTGTATCCAAGGAAAGCGTATATGCTTATGCTCCAAAGGCAAAAGCTGCCGCAGAAGCATTGGAAAATGGTACTGGTTTAGGTAATGATTTTTTAGGATGGCTGCACCTGCCTTCTTCCATCACGAAGGAAGTGCTCGATGATATCAACGCTACAGCCAAGGTGCTGCGCGACAACTGTGAGGTAGTGATCGTAGCCGGTATCGGTGGCAGTTATCTGGGTGCCCGTGCCGTGATCGAGACCTTGAGCAACAGCTTCGAGTGGTTGAAGGAAAAGAAAGAGAATCCCGTGATCCTCTATGCAGGCAACAACATCAGCGAAGACTACCTCTTCGAGCTGACCGAATATCTGAAGACCAAGAAATTTGGTGTCATCAATATCTCCAAATCAGGTACCACTACCGAGACAGCCCTGGCATTCCGTCTGCTGAAGAAGCAGTGCGAGGATCAGCGCGGTAAGGAGATGGCCCGCAAGGTCATCGTAGCCATCACCGATGCCAAGAAGGGTGCTGCCCGCGTGACAGCCGACAACGAGGGCTACAAGAGCTTCGTGATTCCAGATAACGTAGGTGGTCGTTTCTCTGTACTCACTCCAGTAGGTTTGCTGCCTATCGCCATCGCAGGCTTCGACATCGAGAAGCTGGTAGCCGGTGCCGTAAAGATGGAGAAAGCCTGTGGCGTGGATGTGCCATTCGAGGAGAATCCAGCCATGATCTACGCCGCCGTACGCAACGAGCTCTACAAGAGCGGCAAGAAGATCGAGATTCTGGTGAACTTCTGTCCTAAGCTGCACTACGTGAGCGAGTGGTGGAAGCAGCTCTACGGCGAGAGCGAAGGTAAGGACAATCTGGGCATCTTCCCAGCCAGCGTAGATTTCACTACCGACCTCCACTCCATGGGTCAGTGGATTCAGGAAGGCGAGCGCAGCATCTTCGAGACCGTGCTCTCTGTAGATCACGTAGATCACAGCCTCACCGTGCCAAGCGACGAGCAGAACCTCGACGGTCTGAACTTCCTGGCAGGCAAGCACGTGGACCAGGTGAACAAGATGGCCGAGCTCGGCACCCAGTTGGCACATGTCGATGGTGGTGTTCCAAACATCCGCATCTGCATCGAGCGCCTCAACGAAGAGAACATCGGCGAGTTGCTCTACTTCTTCGAGAAAGCCTGCGGCGTGAGCGGTTATGTACTGGGCGTGAACCCATTCAACCAGCCAGGCGTAGAAGCCTACAAGAAGAACATGTTTGCCCTGCTCAACAAGCCAGGCTACGAGGCAGAATCCAAAGCCATCCAAGCCCGTCTGAAATGATAGACATCCAAGCATCTATAGCCCGCTATCTCCGTGATAGCGGGCATTCTTTTATCCACCTCAAAGCCGTGCTCTTCGATATGGACGGGGTGCTCTTCGACTCCATGCCCTATCATGCCGATGCCTGGGTAGCCTCCATGGCGAAATTTGACCTCCCCATGACGCGCGAGGTAGCCTTCCTCAACGAAGGGCGCACAGGCATGAACACCATCGCCATGATCTATAAGGAGAAGTACGGCGTGGAGCCCAGCAAAGAGCTGGTCGATCGCATCTACGAAGACAAGTGCCAAGAGTTCTCCAAGCACCCAGAGCCAGAGCGTATGCCCGGCGCCTACGAGCTCATCCAGCAATTGCAAGCCGATGGCATCACCCCTGTCTTGGTCACAGGCAGCGGTCAGTACTCCCTTTTCGAGCGCATCGACCGCGTCTATACAAGCATGTTCGCCCACGACAAGATGGTCACTGCCTACGATGTGCACCACGGCAAACCCAATCCAGAGCCCTACCTCATGGGACTCCAGAAGGCAGGCGTGCAGGCCAATGAAGCCATCGTGATAGAGAATGCCCCCATCGGCGTGCAGGCAGGCGTTGCCGCAGGCATCTTCACCGTGGCAGTGAACACAGGCCCCCTGAAGCCCGAAGTGCTGCTCAACGAAGGAGCCAACCTCCTCTACCCCTCTATGCAAGCCCTTTGCGATGGGTGGCAGGAGTTGAAGAGCTACCTTATATAATAATAGGAGAGCCCTGTAGATTAATTATACAAAGCCTCATGCAGGAAGATACGCCTATTGAGGTGCCAATGGCAGTGAGAATAGCTATCAATAGCTGGATGCCATACTTCAAAAGTTCTCGCTTGTTCTTCATAGTAGTTAAAGTTTAAGTTTAAGGTTAAGGTTAATGTGTGTATGCAAATACTTGAAATAAATTGAAATGAAATGCAAGTCGAAGGCTTTACAATTTACAATTAACAATTAACGATGCACAATTGACAATTGTGAATTGTCAATTCTTTTCCCGTCTATATTGTTAAGCTACTACTTTGAAGTGCTTTTTGTCAATACCCTAGAGAGACTTTAATATTAATTTACATTTTATATATAATAATCATCTGTTTTCTAGAATTACAAAGACGAGGATTTAGGAAGTTTAGGAGAGAAGTTTTGACATAGGTATAAAAAAGGATCTTCATTCACAAGCAGTTCCTATAATAAATGCACAAATTCAGCCTCCCTCACGAGGGAATATTTACGCCCTCACGAGGGAGGTCATTTTTCATACGGTGCGCGGAATCCCATCACCCAGTTTAGATTTTCATTTCATTTCAATTTATTTAAAGAATAAACATACACATATCCATTACACTAGCTTGATAATTTCGCTCCAACGTGTAGTGGGGTTCTTACTTCGGAAGTCGTGCCTGATGGCATTAGCAAAGACCTCGGCCTTGCCTTGCCCATTCTTCTGCTGGTACTGCTGAGCGCCTAAGACCACAGTCTCTGTGCCTTGCGTGCGGTTGATATGGTCTATCACGGCATCGAGTCGGCGCATACGCTGTATGGACTCGGCGTCGATGTCGAAAAGGTCGGTCTGCAAAGGGGCAGTGGACTGTATGCCCATCACGATGACTCCTGCCTTCTTGTAACGGTAGCCTGGACGGTAGATCTTCTCTAATACTTCATGCGCTGCCTGCACGATCTGTATGGTGCTGTTGGTAGGTGTGACGAGTCGGGTTTCTTGCATGTTGGCGTATTGCAACAGGTCCTCTCGGAAGGGGTTGGTGTGCAGAAACACGCTCACGATGCTTGCTACCGTATTCTGCTTACGCAGTTTCTCGGCACAGCGGGCGGCATAGTTGGCCACATGGGTGCGAAGACTCTCCAGATCGTCCACCATGCCGTTGAAGCTACGGCTGGTACAGATACTTTTCTTGTCGCATAGCTGCTCATTGGGCACGGCATCCATACCGTTCAGTTCTTTCCAGGTACGCAGGATGACGATGTTGTTGAAGGTGGCGTTTACCCATGTTTCTGCCTTCTCGGCAAAGTCCAGTGCCGTCTTCACACCCAGCCCTTCCAGTCGGGAGGCATACCTGCGGCCAATGCCCCATACCTCCCCGATGGGATAGAGCCCCAGTGCCTTGCGCCTTTTCTCATCGGTATCGATCACGCAACAATGGTGGTATCCGCTATGCTTCTTGGCAAAATGACTAGCCACCTTTGCCAGCGTCTTGTTTGGGGCGATACCCACGCTGACGGGCATTCCTACCCCTTGCCTGATCTTCTGGTGCAGGGCTTCTCCCCACTGCTTGTAATAGCTGCCACTGTAGCCATCGAAATAGACGAAGCACTCATCAATGGAGTAGCGGAAGAAGGCTGGAGCCTCCTTAGCAATGAGACTCATCACCCTGCCTGTAAGCTCTCCATACAACTCGTAGTTGGAGGAGAACACCACGATCTTCTCATTGGGAAACAATTCTGCCAACTGGTAGTATGGGGTACCAGCCTTGATGCCCAGAGCCTTGGCCTCGTTGCTTCGTGCTACCACACATCCGTCGTTGTTGCTCAGCACTACCACAGGCTTGCCTTCAAGGTCGGGCCGAAACACCCGTTCGCAGCTCACATAGCAGTTGTCACAGTCCACAATGCCATACATACTCAGTGCCTCCACATCTTAATGCTCCATATCACAACACCCCACACGATAAAGTTGTCGCCAGCCTCTATACGTATGGGCTCGAAGTCGGGGTTGGCAGGACACAGCTCTATATAGCCGTCGGCCTTGTGACTGCGGTCGAGATACTTGATGGTAAACCCATCGTTCACCCAGGCCACTACGATGTCTCCGTCCTCAGCCTCCAACGAACGGTCGATCACGATGAGATCGCCTTGACGTATGCCCGCCTCTATCATCGAATCGCCCGCTATGCGTCCGTAGAAGGTGGACTCGGGATGACGGATGAGGTCTTTCAGATCGAGGCTTTCGTGCATGTAATCATCTGCAGGACTGGGGAATCCTGCCATTATTTCGGTGGCCAACTGCAGTTCCATCTGACTGAAGTCGGGCTTATAGAGGGTTACTTCGGGGGTCTTAGTATCCATAAACTTCTAATTTTGGTAGCTAAGATAGTGATTATCCTTTAAATAAAAAAAGAAGGAGCTGCCTAAACAACTCCTTTTTTCAGGTGACCCGGGCGGGATTCAAACCCGCGACCTTCAGAACCGGAATCTGACGCTCTATTCAGCTAAGCTACCAGGCCAAATACGGTGATTTGCGCACAAAGATATACAAAAGAAGAGAAACAGACAAATGTTAAGGTTTTTATATTATCAGGGGCATATTCTATTATTTTGAACAGCCTTCATCAAAAATTGCACGCAAAATGTCAAAATATTCCCCGTTTTTGTGTCACTATAAATAAAAAAGAGCTATCTTTGCAGACAAAATTGAAATATTATTGACATGCATTTGATTAAACCTGAACATTATGAACCGCTGCTTGGCTTGAAGCAAACTGAACAAGGCATCAAGCAGATCAAGGATTTCTTCCAAGTGAATCTCTCTACAGAACTAAGGTTGCGCCGTGTGACAGCCCCGCTTTTCGTATTGCAGGGCACTGGTCTGAATGATGACCTGAATGGCGTAGAGCGTGCCGTATCTTTTCCCATCAAGGATATGAACGGAGCCGTAGCAGAGGTGGTACATTCACTGGCGAAATGGAAACGTGTGACGTTGGCTGAATATCATATAGAACCTGGCTATGGCATCTACACCGACATGAATGCCATCAGGGCCGATGAAGAACTGGATAACCTCCACTCTCTCTACGTGGACCAGTGGGACTGGGAAAGAGTGATCAATCCTGAAGACCGCAACGTGGAGTTCTTGAAGCGCATCGTGTGCCGTATCTATGCTGCCATGCTGCGCACGGAGTTCATGGTGTATGAGCTTTATCCACAGATGAAGCCTTGCCTACCTCGCACCATCCACTTCATTCATGCCGAAGAACTGCGACAGCTCTATCCGCATCTAGATGCCAAGGGACGTGAGGATGCCATCACCAAGAAGCATGGGGCGGTGTTTATCATTGGCATTGGTTGCAAGCTTGGCGATGGAAAGAAGCACGACGGACGTGCTCCCGACTATGACGACTATACCACGTCTGGACTCAATGGGTTGCCTGGCCTTAATGGCGACTTGCTGCTGTGGAACCCTGTTTTAGACAGGTCGATGGAACTTTCTTCCATGGGTATCAGAGTCAATAAAGAGGTGTTGCTCCAGCAGTTGAAGGAGGAAGGTCAGGAAAGCCGTCTGCAGTATTATTTCCACAAACGACTGGTGGAAGGTTCGCTGCCACTGACTATCGGTGGCGGTATCGGACAGAGTCGTCTGTGTATGTACTATCTGAGAAAGGCACATATCGGCGAGATTCAAGCCAGCATCTGGCCAGATGCCATGCGACAGGAATGTGAGGCACTCAACATACACCTTATATAATATTATATAGAATTCCAAATAGGATAGGGAGACACTTATGAAAGTTCAAATAGAAGACAGTTGGAAGAGGCATCTGCAAACAGAATTTGACAAGCCCTACTTCGAGGCGCTGACGTCCTTTGTGCGTGAGGAATACGGCAAGGGACGCTGCTATCCTCCTGGAAAACTGATCTTCAATGCCTTCAACCTCTGCCCGTTCGACCAAGTAAAAGTGGTTCTTATCGGTCAGGATCCTTACCATGAACCTGGTCAGGCCATGGGACTGTGTTTCTCGGTGAATCAAGGTGTCCTGTTTCCTCCTTCCTTGCAAAACATTTTCAAGGAGATTGCCGACGATATAGGCACACCCATTCCTGCAAGCGGCGACTTGACTCGATGGGCCAAGCAAGGAGTGATGCTGCTGAATGCCACTCTAACCGTACGTGAGCATCAGGCAGGTTCACATCAAGGAAAAGGATGGGAAACGTTTACGGATGCCGTGATACAGACACTAGCTCGCGAACGCGAGCATCTGGTTTTCATCCTTTGGGGCAGCTATGCCCAGAAAAAAGGAGCCTTCATCGACAGGAACCGCCACCTGGTGTTGCAATCGGCGCACCCCTCCCCACTCTCCGCTTACCGAGGTTTCTTCGGAAATAAGCATTTTTCTAAAGCCAATGCTTACTTGCAGGCAAACGGTATAGAACCAATTTTGTGGTGATGTTATTATTCATTTCTTTGCTCGTGCAAAGAAACGAATCAAAGAAACACGCCGTCTGCACTTCCGCAGCTAAGATTGCTTCGATTTTTACTAAGCGCTGCAAGACGACCGCTTCGCGCTCTTATTTGTGCAGCGCTTTTAACGTGAAAATTTCGCAATCTCTTCACGCTGCTACAGTGAGGACGGACTTAGGCTGCGCACAACACGGAGATTATAGTACTCTCCCTCTCTAAGTATCCCCCATGGGGGAGAAAAAGAGGGGGTAGCAACAAGCGAAGCGATGTTGCGATAACAATCCGACCTCATTTTTGGAGCGTAATAAAAATCAGGAAAGTTTTTCGTTAAAAAGCGCGGGCTGTTTGAGCAAGCGAAGCTTGCGAGTTTTCGCGCTTTAGAAAAACGTGAGTGATTTTTAGCGGAAAAAATGCAGTCGGCGTGTTTTCTTTGGTTCGTTTCTTTTGCACGAGCAAAAGAAATGAACACCCATCAATACCACCGAATATTGCTTTGCGTCTGACTACGCTGATCCCACTTCAAATCTTGCAGGATGCTGGCAGTGGCGCGAATGGTGAAGTTATAGTACTTATAGACTCCAAAGGGAGAAATGCTGGCAGTCATGGTGAAGCAGTGAAGATCTCGTGAGAGGTTGAAAGCAGTCTGTATCACCTTCTTGTTCTCAAAGTCGTAACCCGAATTGAATGACATGGCCCACTTATTGGAGAATTTCACATTACCACTGATGTTGAGTGAATTCAACTTAAAGCTATAAGGATAGCGCATGCTATGCGGATTGATAGGCTTGGTGCGGTCTTCTGAGATATTGAAACCCGTACTTAAATTTACATTCCATTGGAAGTTATATGCCTGATAGCCATCGGCTCCTGCCTCAGCCTTGACTTTCTTCTTTTGTGGTGGATTGTTAGGATCTGATGGCGGAGTTTCATCCTCTTGTCCTTCGCCGTTCTGTGCAGCATCACCTTCGGCTTCCTCTTTCTTTCCAGTAAACAAGGCGACGATCTTCTTCCACGTCTGGTTATTAAGGTTATAGTTGAAAGAAGTGCCATAGCCTTGGAAACGACCGAAACGCCCATACGACCACTCCGTACGATCGCCAACCACCACATTACCGTTCTTATCGAACTCATAGGCATAGGTAGCAAAGACAGCGTTCATACTGAAGGTATAGCTTTTGGTAAGTTTCAGACGTAAAGTCATATTCAGGTTGCTCCACGGTTGTTTCTTCGCAGCCATATTATAAGACATGGACGCACCCAGTTCGTCGATAAGACTAACTTTATGGATAGAGTCGTTCTTATCGCGGTATTTCATCTCCAGGTTGTTAGATATCGACATGTTGATGCTTCCGCTCTTTCCTGAGAAAGAAGGACTAAACAACTGCCCAGCATAGTAATTGTAGCGGACGGTATCCATACCTCCTGCGGTATTAGGCTTGTAGTAAGAACCATAATATCCGAAGAAATCAGAAGTGAAATCAGGAGTAGCACTTAAATTGACATTAGGCGTCATGATATGCCTGATCTGTATATCCTTTTTCTTCATGATGATAGGTTTATACATGGCATAAATCTTGGTGTTCACTCCCAAACTCGCATTGAAGTCGTACACACGGTTGAATCCATAGACGGTATCCTTCTTCAAGACATTATTCTCCCTATCCCAATCTTGCTCTACTTTATGTGTGTACCATCGTTCTGTATAATTCACGGACGGAGTGACATTGAAGTACCTGAAGAGTGTGAAAGTGGCACTGACAGGAATATTGTGCTGCATGCCATTCTGCCAATCCCTAATCAGATTCTTCTTAAAGATCAGATTATCCTTGGTTTTTATACTATTGCTAAAACGACCGCTATAACGAATGTTTATCTTCTCGTACCAACGCTCATTTCCCACGGCACGCTTGCGCTTAAAGGGGAAGGTCGTACTTAAGGAGATATTCAAATCAGGCAAAGTCATGGAGATGGTAGAATCTTTCATGGTTTGTGCGATGTTCATCGTGGTGGAGATACTCAACTTCTGATCAGGGAAATTGCGTGAGTAGCTCACACTGGAAGTCTTGGTATTCTGCGACATCGCCTGCGCATTGTACAAGTTGCCTATGTTTTGACGCTCATAGCTACTGGTGGAGAAGTTCACGCTGGCAGTAAAGGTAGAGTTCGGATTCGCCTTAGCATCCTGACGATGGGACCACACAATCTTGAAGTCCTTCGTTTCTGAAAAGTCGGGCAATCCCTTATCGCCTGTCTTTGTCACCTGATAGTCGGCTTGTATGGTACCAGAATAGCGATAACGTTTCACATAGTTGGATGCCGCACGAAGCGACCAAGAGCCTTTAGTAAAGATATCGCCCGTAACTCGAAGGTCCATCTTATCGCTAATGGCAAAATAATAACCACCATCCGTCAGACCGAAACCACGGTTGGAGTCATCCATATACGTTGGCATGATGAATCCAGAAGAGTAACTGCTATTGAATGGGAAGAAGAAGAACGGTACCGCAATGGGAAGAGGTACGTCTTCCACCACCAGATAAGCTGGACCCGTCACCACATTCTTCTTGGGCCTTACCTTCGCATAGGTCAGCTGTAAATAAAAATGCGGGTGCTCATGATTGTCACACGTGGTATAACGACCGTCTTTCAGATAGATTTCGTTGCCACTACCCTTCTTGGCATTGTTGCCTATCACATAGCCTTCGCCTTGTTGACTCTCGATATTGGCGATGATACCCTTTTTGCTGTTGAAGTTGTAGCGTATGGTTTGAGTTTCGTAGGAGGTATCACCTTCTTTAAAAATAGGAATACCTTTAGAAACACCAGTAGAATCGGAGACACCATGGGCAAACACCGTACTACTGTCCATGTTCATCGTGATGACATCGGCAGAGAGTTCTATCTGCTGATAATTGATTTTTCCACTTCCATACAAGTGCGCAAATCCTCCTTGCGTGAAAGTAACAGAGTCGTTGGCTTCATAAGTGACAGGAGCCTCCAACTGGTCTTTCTTGGAAATGGTAGTATCTGGTCTGACTGTCAAAGAGTCTGTGAGAGGTAAAGCCAAAGAGTCTGGCGACTGAAGCATCAAAGAATCAGATCCTGCAGTAGGAATGGAATCATTCAACGTGGGAGGAGTTGTATTACTACGATCCCTTCTACGTTGCGCCATTGCATCATTACTTACTACTAGTAGTAAGGACAACAGAAACGATATGAATATCTTTGACTTCAAATATTTCAAATCAAACAATTTGCCATTAAGCGACAAAAATACGCATTTTAGCTGTATTATCAGTCTTTTTAAACCAAATTTAGCACTCTAAAGGAAGTCTTTGCACCATTTATCAAATCTTTCCAAGCCATCATCGCCAAATTTCAGTAAACTCCGACGCGCTTCTTCCACTGTTTTCTCATGTTCCAGACGAGTCTTGGAAAAGAACTTATCTGCAAAACAGATGACCTGTTCTTCCAAGGAAACTGGCAGCATATCACGTTGTGGCAAAGGCAGTTTCTGTTGATTGATATTGGCTAAAGAAATGCCTGCTCCTGTATGTCGCTCACAAACCAATGCATGACGGGGAAAACCTTCCTTACGAATCAATTCTGCTCCCAAAAGCCCATGACGGATATAAGGCTCTGTTCCAAAACAATAGATACGGGGAGCATCTGTCAGGAAAATACCAATATCGTGAAGCATGGAAGCCTCGTACAAGAAAGATTCATCGAGATGGAACTCAGGATGAGCTTTAGCGATGGCAAGTGCTTTTTCTGCCACTTTTTGACTATGTATCAAAAGGATGTTTTTCAGTTCATTCTCCTCTGGATAATAGATATTTATCAAATCTAACGGATTCATTCTTCTTACAATTTTAGTGCGAAGATACAAAGTTTTCATGAATTTGCACTATCTTTGTAGTGCTTAAGCACGAGAAAGATTAATGACTGCCTGTAAAAAGAGCTTCTTGCACATCGTATTGCTGCTTTGCACGATGTGTTTTGGCATCAGCTATATGGCTGAAGCTCAGAATTTTGTGCTAGTCATTGATGCCGGACATGGCGGTCACGATCCTGGTGCAATCGGCAAAAAAGCCAAGGAAAAGGACATCAATCTGAACGTGGCGTTGAAACTGGGAAAAATGGTACAGGAAAACTGTCCCGACGTGAAAGTGATTTATACAAGGTCGAAGGATGTGTTTATCTCACTGAATAGAAGGGCGGAGATTGCCAATAATGCCAAAGCCGATTTATTCATCTCTATCCATACCAATTCAGTGGCAGGTAACAACAAGGCCATGGGTGCTTCTACATGGACACTGGGTTTGGCAAAGAGTGATGCCAATCTGGATGTGGCGAAGCGAGAGAATTCTGTGATTCTCTATGAAGATGACTACAAAACCAGCTATGCAGGATTCGATCCAAACAGTTCGGAATCGTATATCATCTTCGAGTTTATGCAGGACAACTACATGTCGCAAAGCGTACATCTGGCATCGTTGGTACAGGATGAATTTAAGACCACCAGCAAACGTCGGGACCATGGTGTGCATCAAGCGGGATTCCTGGTACTGAAAGCCAGTGCGATGCCTAGCATTTTAGTGGAACTCGGCTTTATCTCCACACCTACAGAGGAGCAGTTCCTGGCTTCAGAGTCGGGTGCCACGACGATGGCAAAAGGTATCTTCCGCGCTTTTCAGACATACAAAAAGGAGCAGGAAACCAAACAAGGAGGAGCGACTGCTCAACCGACTGATAATACTTTGCTAACTACGAAAAAAAATAATTCTAGTAAGGAAGATAAAAATGTCGGCAAAACCAACGATGCTTCTAAGCCTGTCTTTAAGATTCAATTCCTCACTGCAGGAAGGAAACTGGCCAACAACGATCGTCGGCTTTCCGGACTTACTGACGTGGATTATTACGTAGAGAACGGTACCTACAAGTACACTTGTGGAGCATCAACCGACTACAATAAGGTGAGGGCTACTCTCAAGGAAGTGACGAAACGCTATAAAGATGCTTTCATTATTGCTTTCAGAGAGGAGAAAAAAATCAATGTAAATGACGCAATAAAAGAATTTAGTGCAAATAAATAAAGTATATGAAAATTACTAAAGAAATCAAGATAGGATTGGCAGGAGTCATTGCTTTGGCTCTGCTCGTTATTGGCATCAACTATTTCAAGGGAGTCAATCTCTTCCAATCGACAACCAGCTACTATATAAAGTTTGCCAATATCAATGGACTCTCCAAATCAAGCCCGATCTTTGCCGATGGCTATAAGGTTGGCGTGGTGAGTGACATCAACTATGATTATGCCAACGCTGGCAATGTGGTGGTACGCATCGACGTTGATCCCTCTCTTCGCATTCCTAAAGGAAGCAGTGCAGAATTAACGTCCGACTTTCTTGGGGCTGTGAGAATGAGTTTGCTGCTCGCCAATAATCCGCGTGAAAAACAGATGCCTGGTGACACTATCAGTGGAAGTTTAAATTCCGGACTGATGGACAAAGCTGCAGACATGGTGCCACAATTGGAACAGATGCTTCCAAAGCTTGACTCCATTCTCATCGCGCTGAATACGCTACTCAACAATCCTACCATTCCTGCGACCTTACAGAATGTGGAAAGCCTCACTGCCAGCCTTAATGCCAACAGCCGACAACTGGAAAGCCTGATGAAGAACGAGGTACCTCAGCTGACTTCCAAGCTTAACGAGATTGGCGACAACTTTGCTGTCATCAGTGCTAATCTTAAAGAAATAGATTATGCGGCAACTATGAATAAAGTGGATGCCACCCTTGCCAATGTGAAAAACATAACCGACAAATTGGAGCAAAAGGACAATACCGTGGGACTGTTGCTGAACGATCCTACCTTATATAATAATCTGACAGAAACGACAGCCAATGCGGCCAATCTTTTGGAAGATTTACAACGTCATCCGAAGCGTTATGTACACTTCTCTATCTTCGGCAAGAAGGACAAACCAAACGAGCTTAAATAGAACGGTTCTAAAATGTAGAGAAAGTGAGAGGTGACCTCAGAATTCCCATAAATTCGGAGAAATAATGAGGCTGAACATCATTGCATGAAAATAACTTTTCCATGCAAAAGAGTTTGGAAACGCCTATAAAATAAGCACTTTAAAACCACAAAAACAAGCCTTGAAAAGCTGTCAAATACCCAATTTCGTAAATGCCTGAAAACAAGCATCTTTATTTTAAGATGAAAAAAACAAGAAAAAAATGCACTTGTTTTTTTCATTTAAGATTACCAAATTTGCAACACTATTGGTAAAAGCAAAAAGTAACTTATTAATGAAAAACGGTAAAGCTGATTATATCGGCCTGTGGAAGTGTTGCCTCGATATTATCCGTGACAACATTACAAAGGAAGCGTACAATACGTGGTTTGCCCCCATTGTACCGCTTTCTTACAAGGAAGGAAAACTGACCATCCAAGTTCCCTCCCGTTTTTACATTGAATTCCTTGAAGACAAATACCTGGACATCATCAAAAACACACTTTATAAAGTCTTTGGTGAGGGCACAACCTTAAGTTACACTATTCAGATGGCAGGTACCTCTATCGAGTATCCTGTAGCTGAAGGGAAACAAAACCAGAAAACCGTGGAGGAGAAGAACATTCCTTCTGCCCCTGTTTCTGAACTTGATGCACACCTGAATCCTTCTTACATCTTTGAGACATTCATTGAAGGGAGCAGCAACAAGCTTTCTAGAAGCGTTGGTGAAGCCGTAGCACAAAACCCTGGAAAGACCATTTTCAATCCATTGTTTATCTTTGGACCTTCAGGTGTAGGAAAAACACATTTGGCAAATGCCATTGGTGCTAAGATTAAGGAATTATACCCTTCTAAGCGTGTACTCTATGTGTCGGCACACTTGTTCCAAGTGCAATATACCGACTCTGTGCGTAATAACACCACCAATGATTTCATTAATTTCTATCAAACTATTGACACACTGATTATTGACGACATTCAGGAATTTGCAGGCGCAACAAAGACACAAAACACTTTTTTTCATATTTTCAATCAGTTACATCTTAACGGGAAGCAACTGATTATGACTTCCGATCGTTCTCCCGTGCTTTTACAAGGCATGGAAGAACGATTAATTACCCGTTTCAAATGGGGAATGGTGGCTGAACTTGAAAAGCCATCCCTCGATTTGCGCAAAGACATTCTGCGTTATAAGACAAAGCGTGACGGTGTGAAACTGACTAACGAGATCATTGACTATATCGCAGAGAATGTAAGTGACAGTATCAGAGACTTGGAAGGCATCGTAGCATCCATTCTCGCCTACTCTACTATCTACAACGAAGAAGTAGACCTAGATTTGACAAAGCGTACGGTAAAGAAATTCATCAACTTCGAGACGAAGCCAATAACCATAGAGGACATTATTAATACCGTATGCGCTCACTTTGGCATCGATACCTCAGTGATTTTCTCAAAGTCGCGCAAACGTGATGCCGTTCTTGCAAGGCAGGTGTCTATGTTTTTTGCAAAGAAGTACACAGATCTCTCCAATGCGAAAATCGGCGCTCAGATAGGAAATAAAGACCATGCGACGGTTATTCATGCCTGCAAGACCATCGAAGACATGCAGGAAACGGATAAACGATTCAATGAGTCACTCAACGAGATTCAAACAGAGTTGAAGAAAAAATAAGAAAAGGCTGCCAAGAAAGGCAGCCTTTTGTTTTCCAACTTATAATTAAAAGCCTTAATTACGAATAGAATTCATCTTCACTAATTCTAGTCGCCATTAATCTATTCATTATCTTAGTTAATTCAAGGGCAAATATAAGCAAAGTAAAACAAAAAAGAAAATAATTAGCACAAAAATATTTGCAATTATATTATTAAACATATTTTTTGTACCACTATCTGGATAAGGGATTTACTTTTTGGAAAACTTTTACAGACTCTCAAAATTATCAACAAACTCATTTCCAGTATTTTATGTTTTCAAAATGGAAAACTTTTGATTTTTTCAAAAATAGTTGGATGAATATTTTGTTATATCAATAATCATCTGTAGCTTTGCAAAGTATTTGCTATTTTTTGCTTTTGCCACTATTATATTGAATTATTAACAGATAAAATATACTTAAATTATAATGGAAAACACTAAGACCTACAGTTATGACGAAGCATTTGAGGCGTCGCTCAAATACTTCGAAGGCGATGAATTGGCAGCACGCGTATGGGTGAACAAGTACGCTGTGAAAGACTCATTCGGAAACATTTATGAAAAATCTCCAGAAGACATGCATTGGCGTATTGCCAACGAAGTGGCTCGCGTAGAGAAGAAGTATCCCAATCCTCTAAGTGCACAAGATCTTTTTAATGTGCTGGATCATTTCCGATACATCGTTCCACAAGGAAGTCCGATGACAGGTATTGGCAACAATTTTCAAGTTGCCTCTCTTTCAAACTGCTTTGTGATTGGAGTAGATGGAGAAGCTGATTCTTATGGTGCCATCTTTAAGATCGACGAGGAGCAAGTACAACTGATGAAACGTCGTGGAGGTGTAGGTCACGATCTTTCTCACATTCGTCCGAAAGGTTCTCCTGTGAAGAACTCTGCTCTTACTTCCACAGGATTGGTTCCTTTCATGGAACGCTATTCCAACTCTACGCGTGAGGTCGCTCAAGACGGACGTAGAGGAGCCTTGATGCTGACAGTTTCCATCAAACATCCAGATTCTGAGGCATTCATTGATGCAAAGATGGAAGAAGGTAAGGTCACAGGAGCTAATGTATCCGTCAAGATTGATGATGAATTCATGCAGGCTGCTACCGAAGGAAAGGATTATGTTCAGCAATATCCTCTGAATAGTGAGAATCCAACTTATAAGAAAGAAATCAAAGCTTCCGATCTTTGGAAGAAGATTGTTCACAATGCATGGAAATCTGCCGAGCCAGGCGTTCTCTTCTGGGATACCATTCTGCGTGAATCTGTTCCTGATTGCTATGCTGATTTAGGTTTCCGTACGGTAGCTACGAACCCTTGTGGCGAGATTCCTCTTTGTCCGTATGATTCCTGCCGTCTTCTTGCTATCAACCTTTATTCTTATGTCGTGAATCCATTCACGAAAGAAGCTTATTTCGACTTTGACTTGTTCAAGAAGCATGTCGCATTGGCACAACGCATCATGGACGACATCATTGATTTGGAACAAGAGAAAATCGAACTGATTCTGAAGAAAATTGAAACCGACCCTGAAGATGAAGAGGTAAAACACACGGAACGCGAACTTTGGCAGAAGATCAGTAAGAAGACAGGTATGGGACGACGCACGGGTGTGGGTATCACCGCAGAAGGCGATATGATTGCAGCACTCGGATTGAGATATGGTACCGAAGAGGCCACCACTTTCTCTGAGCAAATCCACAAGACCATCGCGCTGACTGCTTACCGTGCTTCTATGGAGATGGCGAAGGAGCGTGGTGCATTTGAGGTGTATGATGCAGAACGTGAGAAAAACAATCCTTTCATCCTCCGTTTAAAAGAAGCAGATGCCGATCTGTATGAGCAAATGGTGAAATATGGTCGTAGAAACATCGCTTGTCTTACCATTGCACCTACAGGAACAACCAGCTTGATGACGCAAACCACTTCTGGCATCGAGCCAGTATTCTTACCTGTCTATAAGCGCAGACGCAAAGTAAACCCCAACGATACCAACGTACATATCGACTTTGTAGACAATACAGGTGATGCTTTCGAAGAGTATATCGTATTCCATCCTAAATTCAAGATTTGGATGAAGGTCAATGGCTATGACTTAGACAAGCGCTATTCTCAAGAGGAACTGGATGCCTTGGTTGCTAAATCACCTTATTTCAAGGCAACCTCCAACGATGTGGATTGGTTAATGAAGGTCAAGATGCAAGGCCGTATCCAGAAATGGGTGGATCATAGCATCAGTGTAACCATCAACCTGCCAAACAACGTAGATGAAGAGCTGGTCAACAAACTCTACGTAGAAGCATGGCGTTCTGGTTGTAAGGGCTGTACCGTTTATCGCGACGGTTCTCGTGCAGGCGTACTTATTGCTGCCACCCCAGAGAAAAAGCCTGAAGTACCAATCTGCCAGCCTCCTTCCGTTGTAGAAGTCCGTCCGAAAGTGCTTGAAGCCGATGTAGTACGCTTCCAGAACAACAAGGAGAAATGGGTGGCTTTCGTAGGTTTGCTTGATGGCTATCCTTATGAGATCTTCACTGGTGTACTCGATGACGATGAGGGCATCATCCTACCTAAGAATATCACCCGCGGACACATCATCAAGAATACGGATGAGAATGGTGTGAAGCGCTATGACTTCCAATTCGAGAACAAGCGCGGATACAAGGTAACCATAGAAGGACTCTCAGAGAAATTTAATAAGGAGTATTGGAATTATGCCAAACTGATTTCAAGCGTCTTGCGCTACCGAATGCCTATCGACCGTGTCATCCGTTTGGTAGGACAATTGGAACTTGATAGTGAAAGTATTAACACCTGGAAGAACGGTGTAGAACGTGCACTGAAGAAATATGTAGTGGACGGTACAGCTGCTAAGGGACAGAAGTGTCCGAATTGCGGTAATGAAACTTTAGTATATCAAGAAGGTTGTCTTATCTGTACCACTTGTGGAACTTCCCGTTGTGGATAATTAAAAAAGTAAACCTATGAAGCTGATTTTTAATATTGAATACCGCACCCACTGGGGTGAAGATGTGAGGGTAATGGGCTCTGTGCCAGAACTGGGAAACCAGTCGGTACAGTCAGCCTTTCCCCTGCAGACACTTGATGGCATTCATTGGACTGCCGAGGCAGACATAAAAGTACCTGCCAACAAGACGATTCAATACAGCTATCACATTTATAATAACGGCACACTTTCTCGCTCTGAATGGAATAGTATTCCTCGTACATTACATGTGCCTAACAACAAGAAGAAAGTTTTTAGGTTGCAGGATTATTGGAAAGACCTTCCTGAGGACTTGGCACTCTACTCTTCGGCTTTTAGTGAGTCACTGATGGCTCATGCTAAACGTACGGCTGCGCCAACCAATAGTTCAAGTGGTTTGTTGATCAAGGCTTATGCTCCATGCGACGCAGACCATGTCTTGGGCATCTGCGGAAACCAGCCGGCTCTGGGATGTTGGGATCCTACGAAGGTCGTGCTGATGAGCAACGCTTCTTATCCCGAATGGCAAGTGAGTCTGGATGCTTCATCCTTGGCTTTTCCTTTAGAATATAAGTTCGTTTTATATAATAAGGTAAAACAATGTGTAGTGGCCTGGGAAACCAATCCTAACCGTTACATCCCCAATCCAGGGTTGTCTGAAGATGAGACGATAGTCATAGGAGACCGCTTTGCTCACTTTTGTCTTCCTGATTGGAAAGGTGCTGGTGTAGCCATCCCTGTTTTCTCTCTACGCAGTAAAGAGAGTTTTGGCGTAGGTGATTTCGGCGACTTAAAGAAGTTTGTCAAATGGGCTGCCGCAACAGGACAGAAAGTAGTACAAATTCTCCCTATCAACGACACAAACATCACTCATACTTGGGTAGATTCTTACCCTTACAGCAGCATTTCTATCTATGCCTTCCACCCTATGTATCTAGACTTAAAGCAACTAGGGACGCTGAAAGACAAGAAGCAAATGGCACATTTCAGACAGTTGCAGAAAGAGTTGAATGCCCTGCCCCAACTTGATTATGAGCGTGTAAACAAAGGCAAATGGGAATACCTACGCCTTATCTTCCATCAAGATGGAGCAGAAACTTTGGCATCCGAAGGATTCAAACATTTCTTCGAGGAGAACAAGGAATGGTTGCTGCCTTATGCTGCTTTCAGTTATCTACGAGACCTTTATGGCACACCTGATTTCCACCTTTGGAAACAATACTCGGTTTACAATCTTTCAGAGATTGAAGCGTTATGTCATGAAGGATCTAAGATCTATCCTGAGATTGCCATCTATTACTATATACAGTACCACTTGCACCTGCAACTCACTGCTGTAACAGATTATGCTCGTCCGCTAGGAGTGGTATTGAAAGGAGACATTCCTATCGGTATCAATAGATGTAGTGTAGAGGCCTGGAAAGAACCTTATTACTTCAACATGAACGGACAGGCTGGGGCTCCACCTGATGACTTCTCTGCAAATGGCCAGAATTGGGGATTCCCCACCTATAATTGGGAAGTGATGGAAAAGGATGGCTATGCCTGGTGGATGCGACGTTTTGGGAAAATGGCAGAGCACTTTGATGCCTACCGTATTGACCATATACTGGGTTTCTTCCGCATCTGGGAGATTCCAATGCATTCCGTACATGGTTTGCTTGGCCAGTTTGTGCCTTCACTGCCTATGAGTAAAGAGGAGATAGAACGATTCGGACTAACCTTCCGTGAAGACTTCTATACACAGCCATTTATCCATGAATATATGTTGCCCGAATTGTTCGGAGCGAAAGCCTCTTTTGTTAAGCAACATTTCCTCATGCCTGCTGAAGATGGTTTTGAACTCTATCGCATGCGCCCTGAGTTTAATACTCAGCGCAATGTGGAAGCATATTTTGCAGGAAAGACCGACGAAGAGAGTATCCTAATGCGTGAAGGACTCTACAGCCTCATTAGCGATGTTCTTTTCATACGCGATCGCGAACATAGCGACCTCTATCATCCCCGCATCACCGTACAGACAGATTATGTGTTCCAAGCTCTGACTGACGGAGAGAAGGAAGCTTTCAATCGCTTGTATCAGCATTACTACTACGAGCGCCACAATGAATTCTGGCGTGACCAAGCCATGAAGAAGCTCCCACAGCTAACAGGCGCAACCCGCATGCTGGTTTGTGGAGAAGACCTGGGTATGATACCTAGTTGCGTGCCTCAAGTGATGAACGATCTACGCATCCTCTCTTTGGAGATACAGCGCATGCCAAAAGATTTGGGGGTTGATTTTGCTGATCCTGCACGTTATCCTTACCGCTCTATCTGCACCATTTCTACGCACGATATGAGTACCCTTCGTGGTTGGTGGGAAGAAGATGCAGAACTAACACAGCGTTTTTACAAAGAAGTTCTTCACCATGAAGGAGAGGCTCCCGCTACAGCTACGCCAGAACTCTGCGAAGAGGTACTTACACAGCATTTACAAGGTGCTTCTATGCTCTGCATCCCGTCATTCCAAGATTGGCTCTCTATGGATGGAGAAGTACGCAATCCTAACAGTGACGAACGTATTAATATCCCAGCTAACCCTCGTCACTACTGGCGTTGGCGCATGCATCTCACCATCGAGCAATTGATGAATGAAGATGCATTGAATGACAAGATCAGAAGTCTGATTAAGGAGAGCGGAAGATGATGAAAAGTTGGATTTCATTGAACGACCTACAAATACATGCCCATCACGGTGTATTAGAGCATGAGCGGATTTGTGGAAACATGTTTACCATCAATCTGCATATGAAAGTGGATATCACTTCTGCTGCAGCGACTGATGATCTCCGTGATGCCCTAAATTATGCCGAGGTCTATGAGGCTGTGAAGGAAGAGATGGGCATTCCTTCACGCTTGTTGGAACACGTTGCCATGCGAATCATCCAACGCCTCTTCTGTGATTTTCCTCAGATTGAAGCCATAAAGCTGAAACTAGAAAAACATCATCCTCCTATGAATGCTGATATCAAATCGGCTTCCATAGAAATTGAGAAGGACAGACAAGCGTAGCGTTAGTGGGATGTCACATAAGGTCCAACTCTACAGGACAATGATCAGAGCCAAAGATATTGGTGTGAATCTTGGCATCCACTAATCTATTATCCAACACTTTTGAAGTCAGGAAATAATCGATTCTCCACCCTGTATTCTTCTCGCGGGCATGGAAACGATAGCTCCACCAAGAATACACATCCGTCAGACGCGGATAGAAGAAACGGAAGGTATCGGTGAATCCTGATTTCAAAAGGAGTGTCATTTTCTCGCGCTCTTCGTCTGTAAAGCCCGCATTCCTACGATTTGTCTTCGGATTTTTGATATCTATCTCCTCATGCGCCACATTCATATCCCCACAAACGATCACAGGTTTTTTAGCAGCCAACTGGTTTAGGAAACTGCGAAAGTCATCTTCCCATTTCATACGATAATCCAGACGACGAAGTTCATCCTGCGAGTTAGGTGTATAAACCGTAACCAGAAAGAAATCTTCCATTTCTAGTGTGATGATACGCCCTTCATGGTCATGTTCTTCTACACCCATGCCATAAGCTACAGACAATGGTGTATGACGCGTATAAATGGCAGTTCCGGAATAGCCTTTCTTTTCGGCATAGTTCCAATAAGACTGGTAACCTAGGAACGATAAGTCGAGTTGTCCTTCCTGCATCTTGGTTTCCTGAAGGCAGAAAAAATCTGCATCCAAAGCATTAAACACATCGGCAAACCCCTTGCTTGCACAAGCCCTAAGACCATTGACATTCCACGAAACAAATTTCAGCATAACCACAAATTATTTAGAAATGAATACCATATTGATGCTTTACCTCATCCATTACAAAGGTGCTCTCTACAGAACCTAAACTTTCTATCTTACCTAACACATTGATGAGAAATTCTTGATAGGCTTTCATGTCATGCGCATGGATTTTCAGCAAATAGTCGTAGGAACCAGAGGTATTATAGCACTCCGTGACCTCAGGAATCTCCTGTACGATACGAGTGAAATCCAAAGCTATCTCCCTATTCATTCTGCGTAGTTTCACCTTGCAGAATACCACGAAACCTTGATTCAGTTTCTCCGCATCAATCACTGCCATGTATTTCTTTATATATCCTTGTGTCTCCAAACGTTTCAGTCGTTCAAAGACAGGCGTAGAAGACAAGTTCACCCTTGCAGCGAGTTCTTTGGTTGTCAGACGGGCATTCTCCTGCAATGTACGGAGAATCTGAAGGTCGGTTTTATCCAATGTATCCATATAAGAATATTATTCTGTTTGACGTTCTGTTTCCAAATCCTTTTAGAATATCTTTTCGATTATTCGGCACAAAGATAGGGATATTTTCTATATTTCCGCCAAATCTTGTAGGAAAAATCTACATCCTTTAACTTTGCATCGTCAAAACAACAGAATGTATAACTAATAACAATAAAAACTATGGCAACGAAAAAATTACACTTTGAGACACTTCAATTGCATGTAGGACAAGAACAACCCGATCCAGCTACAGATGCACGTGCGGTACCTATTTATCAAACTACCTCTTACGTTTTTCGCAACTCACAACATGCCGCTGACCGTTTTGGTCTTCGTGATGCAGGTAATATCTATGGACGCCTTACCAATTCCACGCAAGGTGTGTTTGAAGAGCGCATTGCTGCCCTCGAAGGAGGGACTGCCGGTCTTGCTGTTGCCAGTGGTGCTGCAGCAATTACCTATGCATTGCAGAACATTGCACGTAATGGCGACCATATCATTGCCGCCAATAACCTATATGGAGGAACTTATAACCTTATAGAGCATACACTTACTACGCAAGGAGTAACTACCACGATTGTAGATCCTAGCAATTTTCAGGAGGTGGATGCCGCTTTCTTATCCAATACAAAAGCCGTGATAGTGGAAACCTTTGGCAATCCTAATGCCAGTGTAACGGATATAGAAATGATTGCAGAAATCGCTCATCGGCATCACACCATCCTGATTGTTGACAATACCTTTGCGACACCTTACATCTTCCGACCACTAGAACACGGAGCAGATGTGGTGATAGAGAGTGCCACGAAATTTATTGGTGGTCATGGAAGTACTCTAGGAGGCGTGATTGTTGAAGCAGGACGTTTTGATTGGAAGGCCAATGCCGACAAGTACCCTTCGCTGGCTAAACCCGATCCAAGCTACCATGGAGCCGTTTTTGCAGATGTAGCTGGCCCTGCCGCCTTTGTTACTCGTATCCGTGCGGTCATACTTCGTGACACGGGATCGTGTATCGCCCCTATTAGTGCTTGGATATTGCTGCAAAGTCTGGAAACCCTTTCTTTGCGCGTAGAGCGTCACGTTTATAATTCGCTGAAAGTAGTTGATTTCCTCTCAAAACATCCTAAGGTGGCAAAAGTAAATCATCCCTCATTGTCTGAACATCCAGATCATGCTTTGTATGAACAGCTGTTTCCTAATGGCGCCGGTTCCATCTTCACCTTTGAGATTAAGGGCGGACAAGAAGAGGCCTGGCGTTTCATTGACCAACTGAAGATCTTCTCACTGCTTGCTAATGTGGCAGACGTCAAGAGCCTGGTAATACATCCAGCCACTACCACACATTCCCAGCTATCTCCAGAGGAATTGGAAGAACAGCATATTTATCCCTCTACAATCCGCCTTAGTATAGGTACAGAACACATCGATGACATCATTGATGATTTGGCTCAAGCATTAGAAGCTGTATAAAAGGTAAACAAACACAAATAAAACGACGACAGATTCCCTGCTTCGTGATGGAGCAGGGAATTACTTTATTCAAAGGCTTGATAGAGCGCATCCTGAATACGGGTACGGATATTTAGCGTTGAAAGTTTATTTGGCCAACGATGTGGATAAACACGATTGCTGATGAAAACATAAACAAGCTGATTATCAGGATCAACCCAAGCACAAGTACCCGTAAAACCTGTATGGCCATAGACTGTGGCAGGAGCCAGCTCTCCACAGTTGCTCTTGTCAAGGTCTTTGACATTCGGTTTATCGAATCCCAGACCTCTGTGACTGATGGAAGAAGTGGTTGTCGTAAACAATCTCACTGTGGATTCCCCAATATAACGTTTGCCCTTGTACGTTCCTCCATTCAGTAGCATCTGATATATCTGCACCACTTCCTCTGCATTGGAGAACAAGCCAGCATTGCCTGATACCCCTCCTTGGAAAGCTGCAGATTCATCGTGCACATAGCCTTGTAACAACTGTTTGCGTAGGAATCCATCTTCTTCCGTAGGAACGATCTGTTCCTTGGGCCATCTACGCAGTGGCAAGAACAAGGTGTGTGTCAAACCCATAGGACCGTAGAATGTTTCCTCTACATATTCATCCAATCGTTTTCCAGTCACTGCCTCTACTACTTGCTGAAGCAAGATAAAGCTGATGTCACTATAGCGATAGGTTCGACTCAGAAGGTTACCTTCAATAATGCGTTTCTGATAGGCATCAGTCCTGAAAGATTCATCTAGCCAGAAGTTCTCAGCCACTTGCAACGTATGCTTCTCCGTCCTTGATTCAGAGGTCAGTCCCTTCAGATATTTGAAATTTGGATTTACCCAAGTCCGCGGGTCATATTGCACAGGATGGCGACGATCGCGTTTGTTGCTCAGGATCTGGCCACTATAGCTGTCGTCATCAATGGCCAGGCGATAAAACGATAATCCTGAAGGCAGGCCAGATTCATGGAAGAGTAAACTCCTAAGCGTGATGTTCTGCTTGTTGGAGCCTTTCAAATAAGGCAGGTACTTTGACAAAGGATCGGATAAGTTGATTCTCTGCTCATCATAGAGCTTCATCACTGCTAGCAAGGTGGCGGTAGTTTTTGTCAATGAAGCAATATCATAGATATCCGAAGATTTCACAGGCAATGGATTACCAGGAGTAGCACCAACCTCCTTCCCATCGTAAGTATGATAACCAAACACTTTGTTATAAATCTCATGCCCGTTCTTCCATACCACAATCTGACAGCCAGGATAAGCCTGTTCCCTAATACCTTCCAAAGCTATCTCATCAACCTTAGACAATAATTGCTCATTGATGCGATAGTCTTCAAGCACCACCTTGCTCTCAGAAGCAGGAGTTACATCTGTTCCTGCATTCACAGGGAAGACATTGCCTATACTAGTGGACAAACGCCCTGTAGCAGAAGCTTTGCCATACACCACGTCAGCCACATGTGCCTGAACTTCGGAATCTGCCACATGTGCCAGTATCACTGCATCAGAAACCTTCACAGCTTCAGGTAGTTGTTCCATACCCTTCCCTACAGTAAAGAAGGTGGTCACTACAGGCACTTTGTGCTGATAATTTGTAAAAAATGACTTATAAGCAGAGGCATTTTGAGACATCACACATATTAAGACACGCTGAAAACCTTCCAACCTTTCTTGGAGAGCCTTGATTTGTGCAGCCGTTTGTCCTGCA
>JAEEGH010004229.1_pt1 | contig 36971 bp, 31 predicted proteins | sample 9134181 | NCBI WGS metagenome assembly JAEEGH01 (sample SAMN16246544, study PRJNA631951) | gut metagenome | biome: gut microbiome; feature: rumen; material: DP-attached | host: Bos | place: Iran: Karaj | collected 2018-10
GATGTTGCCCTGGCTCGGGACCTTGTTGCCGGAAGCCAATTGGCTCTTGAGGTAAGCAAGGCCGCGGTCGCGATCGAGGCTCATGACTTCGCCGGTGGACTTCATTTCCGGAGAAAGCGTGATGTCGACGCCCGGGAACTTGACGAACGGGAATACTGCTTCCTTGACGCTCACGTAAGGCACGTGGACTTCTTCGGTGAAGCCGATCTGTTCGAGGGTTTCGCCGAGCATGCAGCGGCTCGCGTAGCTTGCGAGCGGGACGCCGATGGACTTGGACACGAACGGCACCGTACGGGAGGCGCGCGGGTTCACTTCGATCATGTAGAGTTCGCCATCCTTCACGGCGAGCTGCATGTTCATGAGGCCGCAGACGTGGAGTTCCTTCGCGAATTCCTTGGCGTACTGGCGGACCTTTTCCTGGATTTCCTTGGAGAGCGTCATGGGCGGGATGACGCTTGCGGAGTCGCCGGAGTGGATGCCTGCGGGTTCCACGTGTTCCATGATGGCGCCCACCACGGTGTGCTTGCCGTCGCTGATGCAATCCACGTCGAGTTCAGTGGCGTCTTCGAGGAAGCGGTCGATGAGAATCGGCTTGCCTTCGCCAATGGCGGCGGCTTCTTCCACGAACTTGCGCAGGTACTTTTCCTTATAGACAATCACCATGCCGCGGCCACCGAGAACGAAGCTCGGACGCACAAGCACGGGGTAGCCGATTTTCTCGACGATGGCGAGGGCCTCTTCCACGTTGTGGGCGATGCCGCTTTCGGCCTGTTTGATGCCGACCTTGTCAACGAGCTGCTTGAAGAAGTCGCGGTCTTCGGCGAGGTCGATGTCTTCGGGGCTCGTGCCGACCACATTTGCACCGGCCTTCTTGAGGCGCATGGCGAGGTTCAGCGGAGTCTGGCCGCCGAATTGCACGATGACGCCCGCGCACTTTTCGCGTTCGTAAATGCCCATCACGTCTTCGAGCGTGAGCGGCTCAAAGTAGAGCTTGTCCGAAGTGTCGTAGTCGGTAGAAACAGTTTCGGGGTTAGAGTTCACCATGATGACTTCGTAGCCTTCGCGACGCAGCGTAAAGGCGGCATGGCAGCAGCAGTAGTCAAATTCGATACCCTGACCGATTCTGTTCGGACCGCCGCCGAGCACCATGATTCTCTTCTTGTGGCCGTGACCCGGGATTTCGCGGACGGGCTCGGAATTTTCGGCGTAGCAGCTGTAGTAATACGGCGTGATGGCTTCGAATTCACCGGCGCATGTATCGACGGAGTAGTAGCTCGGAACAAGGCCAATTTGCTTGCGCACCGCCATGACTTCTTCGGGAGTCTTGTGGAACAGGTAACCGATCTGGATATCGCTGTAGCCGAGTTCCTTGGCCTGGCGGAAGAGCGGCAAGTCTTTGGCGAGCGCTTCTAGCGAGCCTGCGGAAAGGATTTCGTCTTCGTAGAGGGCGAGTTCTTCAAGGTGGCGCAGGAAGTAGCGGTCGATTCGAGTGATTTCGTACAGCTTTTCGACGCCCCACTTGCGGCGCAGTGCTTCGTGCAGCACGAAGATGCGTTCGGCGCTTGGGCGGGCAACTTCCCTGGCGAGCGTTTCGTCGTCGTATTCCTTGAACTTTTCGCACTTGGCGCAGGCACCGAATCCGCCGAATCCCGTTTCGAGAGAGCGGAGCGCCTTCTGCATGGCCTGCTTGAAGTTCGTACCGATAGCCATCGCTTCGCCCACAGACTTCATCTGGGTGCCGAGCGTGGAATCGGCCTTCGGGAACTTTTCGAAGGTAAAGCGCGGAACCTTCACGACAACGTAGTCGAGAGCCGGTTCAAAGCAGCTCGGGGTCGTTTGCGTAATATCGTTGCGGAGTTCGTCGAGGGTGTAACCCACGGCGAGCAAAGCTGCAATCTTTGCGATGGGGAAGCCCGTTGCCTTGGAGGCGAGAGCAGAAGAACGGGACACGCGCGGGTTCATTTCGATGATGATGCGGCGGCCGGTCTTGGGTTCAATTGCCCATTGCACGTTGGATCCGCCGGTTTCCACGCCGATGGCTTCCATGACCTTCAGGGAGTCATCACGCATGGCTTGGTAAGCGCGGTCATCAAGGCTCTGGATCGGGGCGACCGTGATGGAGTCACCGGTGTGCACGCCCATCGGGTCGAGGTTTTCGATGGAGCACACGATAACGGCATTGCCCTTCTTGTCGCGCATGACTTCCATTTCGAATTCTTTCCAGCCGAGGAGCGATTCTTCGATAAGGACTTCGTTGTTGAGCGACGCGTCAAGACCGCGGTTCACGATGGTCTCGAATTCTTCTTCGTTGTGGGCGATACCGCCGCCGGTTCCACCGAGGGTGAAGCCCGGACGGATGATGAGCGGCCAACTGCCGATGGTGTGGGCAATCGCGGTCGCTTCGCTCATGGAGTGTGCGGAACCGGAGCGGGGGAGGTCAAGCCCAATCTTGAGCATGGCTTCCTTGAACAGGTGACGGTCTTCGGCGCGCTGGATGGATTCGGCCTTCGCACCGATGAGTTCCACCTGGTAGCGGTCGAGAATGCCGCGTTCGTTGAGTTCCATGGCGAGGTTCAAAGCCGTCTGGCCACCGAGAGTCGGGAGCAGTGCATCGGGGCGTTCGCGACGGATGATTTCGTGCAGAATGTCGACGCTCAGCGGCTCGATGTAGGTGCGGTCGGCCATTTCAGGGTCGGTCATGATGGTGGCCGGGTTGGAGTTCACGAGCACCACTTCGTAGCCTTCGCGGCGGAGCACCTTACAGGCCTGCACGCCGGAGTAGTCGAATTCGCAGCCCTGGCCAATCACAATCGGGCCGGAGCCAATGAGCATAATCTTCTTGATGTCGGTACGCTTAGGCATTCTTTTTGCCTCCATTCAAATTCTTCTGCGCGGCTTTTGCGGTCGCGGTTTTTGTTTTGCTATTCCTCTGTGCGAGAGCTGCCTTCACAAGCCCGCTGAACAGCGGGTGCGGTGCCGTAGGACGGCTCTTGAATTCCGGATGGAACTGGCAGGCTTCAAAATAGGGGTGGTTCTTAATTTCCACCATCTCGACGAGCTTTCCGTCGGGAGAAGTACCGGCGATTTTCAGGCCGGCCTTTTCGAGTTCCTTGCGGAATTCGCTGTTGTAGTTGAATTCGTAGCGGTGGCGGTGACGCTCGCTAATCTTTTCGCTCTTGTAGAGTTTTGCGGCGTTAGAATCCTTCATGAGCTTGCACGGGTAAGCGCCCAGGCGCATGGTGCCGCCCTTTTCGGTGACGTTCTTCTGTTCGTCCATCAGGTCGATGACCGGGTGGGCCGTCTTTTCGTCGAATTCCGTAGAGTTGGCGTCCTTCCAGCCGAGTACATCGCGGGCGAATTCAATCACGCAGCACTGCATGCCGAGGCAAATGCCGAGCAGCGGAATTTTGTGCTCGCGGGCATACTTGATGGCAACACACTTGCCGTTCACGCCGCGGCTACCGAAACCGCCCGGAATCAAGATGCCGTCGGCATTCTTGATGAGGTTCGGATTCTTTTCAAGTTCTTCGGCCTCGATGCATTCCACTTTCACCTTGGCGTTGTGTTCCATGCCGGCGTGTTGCAGGGCTTCGTGCACGGACTTGTAGGCGTCGCGGATGGCGATGTACTTGCCCACCAGCGCGATGGTGCATTCGTATTTCGGTTGGGTTGCCTTCTTGACGAGCTTGTCCCATTCGGAGTGGATGATGGGATGAACGCTCAGGCGGAGCTGTTCCAAAACGCGGAGGTCGAGTTCCTGCTTGGAAAGTTCGCGGGGCACGGCGTAGACGGAATCCGTCACGTCCTTTTCTTCAATCACGCATTCGGGCTTCACGTTGCAGAAGAGCGCGAGCTTGTCGAGGTGATCCTGCGGAATCGTCATTTCGGTGCGGCATACGAGAATGTCCGGGAAAATACCGATGTTGCGGAGTTCGGCAACCGAGTGCTGCGAGGGCTTCGTCTTGAGTTCGCCGGCAGCCTTGAGGTAAGGCACGAGAACCAGGTGGACAAAGCAAGTGTTTTCCACGCCGACTTCGAAGCGGAACTGCCTTGCGGCTTCCAAGAAGGGAAGCGATTCGATGTCGCCTGCCACACCGCCGATTTCGCAGAGCACGATGTCGGCACCGCTTTCGGCTGCAGAACGGAAGGCGTCCTTGATTTCGTTGGTAATGTGCGGAATGACCTGCACCGTACCGCCGAGGTACTTGCCCGCGCGTTCCTTCGCGAGTACGGAAGAGTAGATACGGCCCGAAGTGTAGCTCGATGCCTTGGAGCACTGCACACCGGCAAAACGTTCGTAGTGGCCTAGGTCAAGGTCGGTTTCGTAACCGTCGTCGGTCACGAAAACTTCACCGTGCTGGTAGGGGCTCATGGTGCCCGGGTCCACGTTCAGGTACGGGTCGAGCTTCTGCATGAACACCTTGTAGCCGCGGCTCTTGAGGAGGAGTGCGAGCGATGCCGAGGTGATTCCCTTACCGAGAGAACTGACCACGCCGCCGGTGATGAAGATGTACTTGGTCTGTTTGCCCTTGTTTGCGGTCTTCGTCATGTTATGCCTCCCCGGCGCTGTTTTTACCAGATTTGAAATCGAGAATCATCTGCCTGAACTCGCCGAACAGGTAGTAAGAATCGTTCGGGCCCGGAGCGGATTCCGGGTGGTACTGCACGCTGAACGCGGGGAGTTCCTTGTGGCGGATGCCTTCAACCGTATTGTCGTTCAGGTTGATGTGCGTGACTTCTACGTTCGTGGGGAGCGAAGATTCTTCGATGGCGTAGTTGTGGTTTTGGCTCGTGATTTCCACGGCGCCAGTCTTCAAATTCTTGACCGGATGGTTGCAACCGTGATGGCCGAACTTGAGCTTGGAAACCTTCGCGCCGAGTGCAAGGCCGAGCAACTGGTTACCGAGGCAGATGCCCATCAGCGGGACCTTGCCCAGGAGTTGCTTGACGACAGCCGCCACTTGCGGGAGGCTGTTCGGGTCGGCAGGGCCGTTGGAGAGGAACACGCCGTCCGGATTCTTCGCCATTACCTGTTCGAATGTCGCGTTGATCGGGAGCACCGTCACCTTCATGTTCTGCGCGGCGAGGTTCCTCAAAATATTCGTCTTGATACCGAAATCGAGCGCGACCACGTTCAGGTCGCCTTCGGTGCTGAACTCGTAGCCATTCGGGTCGCTCACCTTGCTCGCGTAGTCCTGGCCGTCGAGGCCTTCCCAGGCTTTTGCCTTTGCGATTGCGTCGGCTTCGCTCATCTCGGTGCCGTCCACGTGGAGGTAGGCCTTCTGTGCTCCGTTGTCACGCAGATGGATGGTGAGTGCGCGTGTGTCGACGCCCGCGATGCCCGGCTTCTTGTGGGCGAGCATGTAGTCGTGCAAACTTTCTTCGCCAATTTCCTTGCTCACGTCATCCAGCGAGTTCACGACGATGCCGTTCAAAAAGACGTCGCGCGATTCGGACTTTTCGAGGTTTGCGGCGTAGGCGCCGACTTCGGCCGTGGTAAAAACCACGAACTGGCCCGCATAGGAGGGGTCCGTCAAAATCTGCTTGTAGCCCGCCATGCCGGTGTTGAACACCGCTTCGCCGACGGTATCGTTCGCCTGCCCGAAGGCATAGCCCCTGAAGACGGTTCCATCCGCCAATGCCAGAAACGCTTTCTTCTCGCGTTTCGCTTTCCAGTTGAATCTATCAGTCATATATCGCTCGCTATTAATTGAAAATCCGGATAAAAATAAAGGCAAAAGCCAGAAGCTTTTGCCAAACGATTAAAAATTCTAAAGACAGGAATGAAAATCAGATGTCCGGGGAGAGTTGCCTGGTTCCGTTGCGAGATTGCTGCAACGGCTGCGCTCATGTGTGCCTCGATGGAATCCGATATATACATCGGAACCAAAAACTAGCAATAAAAAGCCTTGCTGGGAAGAGGGAAAAAGAGAAATTTTTTTGCGAAATTCGCCCAAAAACGGCAGTTGTTTTACATTTTCTTTCCAAACAGAAAAGTGTTTTACATAAAATGTAAAATGAGAAAATTGTCGAAGGGCGGACCTTCCTTGAATTTGACAACCATTCGCAAATTGACTATATTTGAATTTGCGAACGAATCGCAAATTTGCTGCAAGTTCTTTCTTTGGCGATATTCGCCGCAGAACTGGAGGCCACTGTGGAATACAAGACGCAAACACGGCAGATGATCATGGATTTTATGGCCGATAATCCGGACCGGATTTTCAAGGCATCCGAAATTGCAAAAAGCCTGTCCGAGGTTTCGCTGAGTACCATCTACAGGAACCTTTCCCGTCTCGAAAAGGCGGGGATGATCCAGATTGTCGGTGCCGCCGAGAATAACGAACTGCAGTACCGATACACGGGTCCGGGCCGCTGCGAAGAAAAGATGCACCTCGTGTGCAAGGAATGTGGCAAGTTCTTCCACCTCGAAGGTCCCGCGCTCAAGGTGCTGCAGCTTTCGGTTCAGCGCAGCGGATTCGAACTGGACCAGCAGCAGTCCGTGCTGCTCGGCCGATGCGCAGGATGTTCCATAGCCGCGAAGAAACCCCTCCCGCGGAGGCGTATGCACCATGTTTAAGGCCCTGTTCGACAGGCTTCTGGTCATCTTGGCTTCACTCTACGTGTCACGCCACCTGGAACACCATTGCCACGGCGAACATTGCCACGTCTGCCACCATATCCATCGCTGTCTGGAACTGATTACGGTCTGCATGGAGATGGTCGTCGCATCTTTTGAAATCGCGCTCTGCTGCGTGTTTTTCAGGCTCCCCCGCATCAAGGTTCTCGATACGTGCCGAGCCACCCTCGTCTCACAAAAGGTCCTGTTGTTGAATTGACCGGCACCGCCATCAAACCAACAACCTAGCGGCAAACACCGTACAACAACACCAAAACTGTAGTCCATACGGACAAGGACCTTTATATGAAAAAAGTTGCATCCATTGCAATATTGTTTTTTGCGTTAGCGATCTTGCTGACCGCCTGCAACACGGAATCCGGGAAAAAAAATTCCGCACCGAAAAAGATTTCCGTCGTCGCGACCATCTACCCGCAGTATGACTGGCTGAAGAATGTGCTTGGCGAGCGTGCCGATTCGGTGGACCTGAAGTTGCTTATCAAGAACGGCACGGACTTGCACAGCTACAAGCCCTCGGCGCAGGACATTGCCTCCATTGCGGGGGCCGACTTGGTCGTGTACGTGGGCGGCGAATCGGATGAATGGATCGAGAAGGCTCTTGCCGCGACCCCGAAGGCTGGCCGCGTAGAAGTGAACCTGATGAAGGCCCTCGGTGACCGCGTCAAGGAAGAAGAAGTCGTGGAGGGCATGCAGGCCGAAGAAGAGCATCATCACGAACATGGCGAGGAAGCCGAAGAACATGACCACGAGCATCATGAGCATGCCGAAGAAGCCGAAGAACACGAGCACGAACATCATGAGCATGCCGAAAAGCACGAAGACGAACATCATCACCACGAAGAAGTCGAGAACGACGAGCACATCTGGCTTTCGCTGAAGAACGCCTGGATTTTGGTGAACGAGCTCGCCCAATCGCTTTCGAAGGTGGATTCCGCAAATTCGTCTATTTACACAGCGAACGCTGTCATCTACAACGCAAAACTCTGGGCACTGGACAGTGAATTTACCACGGCCATTTCGGACGCTTCGCAAAAGACAGTACTGTTCGGAGACCGTTTCCCGTTTCGCTATCTGGTGGACGATTACGGTATTAAGTATTATGCCGCGTTTGTTGGCTGTTCCGCCGAGAGCGAGGCGAGCTTTGAGACGGTTACGTTCCTTGCGGGGAAGATGGATTCTCTACAACTCCCCGCAATTTTCACGATTGACGGGAGCAACGGCAAGATTGCGCACGCGATTCTCGATGCGAGCAAGAACTCCAAGAACGCGCAGGTCTTGACGCTCAATTCGATGCAGTCGGTGACGGACGAACAGATAAAGGCCGGCGTCGATTACCTCTCCATCATGCGCAACAATCTGGAAGTATTGAAAAAGGCGATTAAGTAGAATGGACGATATAATCCCTCTGATCAAATGCCGGCAGTTGACGCTTGGGTACGGGAGCAAGGACCTTGTCCGTGACCTGGATTACGACGTGAACGTCGGTGACTACCTTTGCATCATTGGCCGCAACGGTTCCGGCAAGACGACGTTCTTGCGTGGAATTTCGGGATTGCTAAAACCCAGGTCGGGTAGCATAGAACTCTGCGAAGGCCTCAAACGCAGTGAAATCGGTCTGTTGCCGCAGATGACGGTGGTCCAGAAGGATTTTCCAGCATCTGTAGAAGAAATCGTGCTTTCCGCATTCCAGGGAAAGTTCCGGCTGCTCCCGTTTTATGGGCGGGCCCAGCGGGACCGCGCCATGGAATGCATGGCGCTGACCCGCACCGAAAGTTTGCGCAAGTCGTGCTTCCGCGAACTTTCGGGGGGCCAAAAGCAGCGCGTGCTTTTGGCCCGGGCCCTCTGTGCCGCTGAACGTTTATTGTTGCTTGACGAGCCGGTGACGGGCCTCGATCCCGAATCTGCCGAGACCATGTACCGCGTCATCAATGACCTGCACAAGAACGGGATGACAGTTGTGATGGTGACACACGACGTGGATTCCGCCCTGGATAGCGCGACCCGCGTGATGAACTTTGACCAGATTTCGGTGAAGGGGAAGTAGCCATGCCGGAACTTATCGAGAAACTTTCGTTCTACCTTGAATTTCCCTTCGTGCGCTATGCGATTATCGTGGGCGTGCTCGTTTCGCTCTGCTCGTCGCTCCTGGGCGTGACGCTTGTGCTCAAGCGCTATTCCTATATCGGTGATGGCCTTTCTCATGTGGCATTCGGTGCGCTTGCGATTGCGGCGGTGCTCAAGGTGACGAACAACATGGTTATCATCTTGCCGGTGACGATTGCCGTGGCGGTGCTCTTGCTCTGTACGGGTAAGCATGCGCGCATCAAGGGCGATGCGGCCGTTGCCATGGTGTCGGTGGGGGCGCTTGCCATCGGTTATTTGCTGATGAACATTTTTTCGACTTCGGCGAATATTTCTGGTGACGTGTGCACGACGCTTTTCGGTTCCACGTCCATCCTCACGCTCCGTATGGAAGAGGTTATCCTCTGCGTTGTGCTCTCGAGCATCGTGCTTCTTGTATTTGTGCTGTTCTACCACAAGATTTTCGCCATTACGTTTGACGAGAATTTTGCGCAGGCGACTGGCGTCAACACGACTCTTTTCAACTTGCTTATCGCGGTTATCGTGGCGGTAATCATCGTGCTTGCCATGAACCTGGTCGGTGCATTGCTGGTGTCTGCGCTGGTGGTGTTCCCCTCGCTTTCGGCGATGCGGGTATTCAAGAGTTTCCGCGCGGTGACGGTCGCTGCGGCCATCATCTCGGTGCTATGTTCGCTTATCGGTATCGTAGTTGCCATTCTCGCGGGGACCCCCGTGGGTTCCACCATCGTGGCTGCGGACATCGTTGTCTTTCTCCTATTCTATTCCATCAGCCTGATTCAGGGCAGGGGAGAGTGACTTGTACAGAATAATCCTTTCCCTCTTGCTTGCGTGCTCGGTAGTGTACGCAAAGGATCCAAGCCCCAAAAAAATTGACATCAATCTTGCTCGCATGAGCGGCACCATGGTGTATGCGCAGGTTTACAAGATGGTGACGGAACCTGCGAAATTCATCGGGAAGCGTGTCAAGATGAAGGGCGTTTTTTCGAGCTACTACGATGAAGAAACCAAGAAGCGGTTCTATGGCTGCGTGATTGCGGACGCGCTTGCGTGCTGTTCGCAAGGGCTCGCCTTTGAACTTGCCAAGGCACGCAAGTTCCCCGACGAATTTCCGGCCGAAGGCGCAGAGATTACTATCATAGGCGATTTTGAAATGGCGGAAGAAGGGGAGGATGCCTATCCGGTTATCCGCAATGCGAAACTGTCGAACGAGTAAATTACGGTGAAAGCATCTAAGGTCATAATCGTCTTCTTGCTGATTGCGGGCCTCCTGGCTATCGCGCAGCATCATCACGACGATTTTGACGGGCACGAAGACTGCCCCATTTGCGCCCTGGTGCACGATGGCCTGGATTATCTCGACTATACGACGCAAATTGCCGTTTTCTGGGCGGTTCTCTTTACGCTTGCCGGTGTGAAATGCACCCGCAAGGCCAACTCGCATTTTCATTTTTACAGGCCGCGCGGGCCGCCCGCAATTTTCGCCTAGCCTGTAAAAACTCAAACCGCAACATACTGCTTTTTGCCTAGCGAAGTTTCGCCGGGTGTTTTCTGGTGTTCCGCTTCTATCAATGCGGACAGGAATGTTGCATCCAATGGCCGCACGTACAGCGGCATATTCAACAAACGAGTAAAAGATGAAATTTTTCAAGACCCTTTCCGCTGCCCTTCTCGGCACCGTTCTTAGCGTATTCTTTGTCGCTTGTGGCGACAACAACAGCACCTCTACCGACCAGCACGAACACTTCGAAGTCGAAGGCTGGAATCTCTACTGGTCCGAATGGGATCTCGCCTACAGCGTGTACCGTGGCAAGGCCGATTCTAGCCTCGAGGCGCTCCATGTGAACGCCAACTGCATGAGCGAACACATCCATGTAAAATTCCTTGACGAGAACAAGAAAGAAGTGGCCGGCCCGAGCGACGACGAGCATTCCCTCGGCTGGGAAGTCGGCGACAGCAAACTTCTCGACATCCACTGGGAAGGAGGCTGGGGATTCCACCTCAAGGGCATCAAGGAAGGTGAAACGACGTTGATCCTAAAGGTCAACCACCACGGTCACGCCGATGCTCGCACGCCGGAGATCCGTGTCGTCGTAGACAAATCCCTGAAGGCGGACGAATGCCCGTTCCAGGAAGACGAAGATGAAGACTAGCCTTTTTAGGGCTGCCATGGGGAGCCTCCTGCTGGGAGGCCTCCTTCATTCTTTTGCCCAAGAATTTGTACAGGATTTGGGGAGCTCGACAATAGAGGCGGAAAGCCCGAAGCAGGCCCTGCTGGAGGGACTGCGCGAAGAAGAGGAATTGAAGGGTTCAGCGCTCGAGCGCGAGATTTCGACGACCATCGCGGAAACTATCAAGAACGAGCCCGATGTGGCTATCCGTTCGATGGGGCCGGCTGCGGCGCGGCCAGTAATCAAGGGACTTTCGGGGAGCCACGTGGAAGTGACGGAAGACGGCTCCTTCTGCGGCGACATGAGCGCCACGTCGCCGGACCATGCCGTAGCATCGGAAGTGCTTACGGCGCAAAAACTGCGCGTACTGCGCGGGCCAAACATTTTATTGCATTCCTATTCGACGGCAGGCGGCGTCGTGCAGGTCGAGCGCAAGGACATTCCCTTCGACGATTCGATTTTTCACGGTTACGTGGCGTGGTATGCAGAAAGCGGACAACCGGGAAGCGCGACAGCCGCCGGCGCGAATGCGTATGCGATGGGATTCTCGGTCAAGGGAGAACTTTCGGGGCGGCGCATGGGCGATATGGAAACACCCGAAGGGACGCTCGAAAACACTGACATCGAAAACACCGGAGGCAGCGTCGGTGCCGCCTACGCGCTGGGGCATTTCAGGTTCGGCGCATCGTACCGCTGGTTCGAAAGTGCATACGGGATTCCCGGCGGATTCATCGGCGGGCACCCGGACGGCGTGGATATCGACCTGTGGAAGCGCGACCTCACGGTTCGCGGGCTCTACCTGCCGGCGAACCGCTCCAGCGACACGCTGGATGTGACGGCCCGCATCAACCGCTACCACCACAAGGAATACGAGGATGAATCCGTGGGGGCCGAGTTCGCCGTGAACCAGGAAAATTTACGGATAGAAAAATCCATGGCGAATCTGGGCCCCCTTTTCGGGCTAAAATTCGGGACGGAACTCGACAGCCGCTCGGTAAAGATGGGAGGCTACGTGTTTACGCCACCGACCCGCTCCTACGGGGCATCGCTTTTCGCGGTCGCCAGTGCGGGTGGGTGGCGCGGGCTCGAGATGACTTTTTCGGGAAGGTTTGGAGGAGCGTTCTTCCGCCCGCAAGAAAGCGTCGTCGCCGACAAGGATGCCATCGAAGACAGGAATTTCGCCCTGTGGGCAGTCGATGCAGAATTCTCGCAAAGGGTCGGCGTCGGCAAGTTCTTAACGCTCGATGTATTCCGGACGACGCGGGCTCCGACCATCGAAGAACTCTACAACCAGGGGCCGCACCTTGCGGCCTATACCTACGAACGCGGAAACCACAAGCTCGACGCCGAAAGCGGGTACGGAACGGAAATAGAATACCGCTCCTACGGGGAACTGCTTTCGTGGCGGGCGGCCGCGCACGGAACGTGGTTCTTGAACCACCTCGCCCCGCGAGCATCCGGGGACACGAACTGGTCGCAACTCCTGCCCATATACCAGGTGCGGGGCGACGAGGCTCTGCTCTTTGGCGCCAGCGCCTCGGTACAGACAACGGCAGAGCTGGGCCTCCGTGTCTCTGGGGCGGCGAGCTACGTGCGCGGCATTTTTCGCGACGGCGACTGGGGCGATATGCCTCAGATTCCCCCGTTCAAGTTTCACGGAGAAGCTGGCTACATGTGGAAGCACCTGCACAGCTACGCTTACGCGGACTTCGCACTTGCCCAAAATTTTGTGGATCGCTACGAGGAGATGACCCCGGGCTACATAACCTTCGGGCTAATCGCCGAAATACGCTGGAAACTTGCTCTCGCATATTACAGCCTCGTGATTCGTGTCGACAATATCCTCGATGCCGATGTACGCAATCATCTTTCACGTCTTAAGTCCGTAATGCCGGAAAAGGGGCGCAGTTTCAGTGCTTTAGCCAAGGCGGAATTCTAGACAAGATTGCTCATATACCAAATCTGCAAATTTTATACCGGCTTTTTTATTTATATTAGGTACATCGGTATTTTTTTATTGATGTCCTATGAAAAAGTCTATTGTAGTTTTGCTTGTCCTTTTGATTGCGGTGGCTGCTTCGGCGGCTGTCAAGAAAAAGCGTTTTGATATCGGCGGGGGAGATGCGCCTGCCGCGGCTGAGGTCGTCGCGCCTGCGGACGATTCGGTTTCTGCTGCGGCTGTTGCATCGGAGGCTGCTGCGGAACCCGCTGTTGCGAAATCGGTGACTGTGCCTAAAAAGCCTTCTGAAAAAACACGCTCTTTCTATACAGTTATTGCGCAGGAACAGAAGGTTCTTCGTGAAAAGTTGACTGCCGCGATTTCAGCGATGAAAAGTGGCGACTGGGGCGCTATCTGGAAATTCCTTCTCATTTGCCTTGTGTATGGTATGCTGCACGCGCTTGGCCCCGGACACGGGAAGTCAATTGTCGTGGGCTACTTTATCGCGCGTCGAGGCCGCTGGCGGCAGGGTGTTGCGCTTGGGGCGGGCATTACCGTGACGCACACGATGAGTGCGGTACTCTTGTTGCTGATACTGTATGCAATTTTCAAGGCGACCGTGTTTACTGCGTTCGAGACGGGTCGCATCGGGATTGAACGTGCAAGTTACGCGCTGATTATGCTCACGGGCGTATTGCTCGTGGTGCTTGGAATCAAGGATTTTGTGACGCAGCGGAAGCAGGCTAAAATAACTGCGGAAGGTGCTGTCGCGGAACCTGGTTCGGGAAATGCGCTCCCGCCGACAGCCCGCTGGCGCGAGATCATCGGGGTGGCCGCCGTTACCGGAATTGTGCCCTGCCCGGCTGTGGCGTTGATTGTGCTGTTCTGCCTGCTGAATTCGATGGTGGCGCTTTCGCTCTTGGGTGCGCTTGTCATTTGCATCGGCATGACGATTACGAATGTGGCCTTCGGTATAGCCGCGGTCGCCTTCCGCAAGGGAATTGACAAGGGGAGCGCGCACACCCGTATCGCTACAAAAATATACACCGTCGCGACTCTCGCAGGCGGTGTCATAATCTTTATCTCGGGACTGTTGCTGTTTACGAACCAGTTCGCTGGCCGCGTATAATAAGCCTTATTCCGTTTGTTCCATCTCGTTAATCAGCTGGATATTGTACAGCTTTTGCACCTGTAGAATGTCCAGGATGACCGCGATGCGTTCGTAAGTCGTGCCCTTGTCGATCTTGATGGCGACAGGGGATTTCTTGTTCTGCACCGTAGCGGCCTTTTCGCGGAGTTCGTCGGGAGTGCCGCGCTGGCCGTTGAAGGCAAGTTCCGTCTCGGAAAGTTCGATGTACAGGCCTTCGGGCGTGTCGCGCTTGACTTCGCTCTGCGTTTCGGGCAAGATGAGCTTGAGTACCGATTCATCTTGCTTGAAGACGGAAGTCACCAGGAAAAACACGAGAAGTAGAAAGACGCAGTCGATAAGCGGCGTCATGTCGGGCCGGATTCGGCGGGTGCGTTTTGCCATTTACGCATCCTCGTTTGCGGAATCGGCAGCGCGCCTGTGGTCCTTTTCCTTCAGGATGCGGCCTAGCTGCAAAAGTACGTCGTTTTCCACATTGTCCTGCTCGGATTCCATGCGGGCGTTCAGGTAGTTGAATGCGATGACATGCGGAATGGCGACCACAAGGCCGATGACGGTCGTGATGAGTGCTAGTTTGATGCCTGTTGCGAATGCGCCCGCGTCAGAGAGACCCGAAACGGCGATGACGCTGAAGGCATTGAAGATTCCGAATACGGTTCCCAAAAGGCCGAGCAGCGGGGAGATGCTTGCGACGTTTTCGATTGTGGTCATGCCCTTCTGTAGAGGCGAAAAGGCGAGCGCGATTTCGGTGCGGATGCTTTCGATAATGATGTGGTGGTCGGTGTTGTGCGTGACAACGCGATGCAGGATCTTCGCCGGAAGGCGCTTGCGGATGCTCCGGTTGAAAAGAATCAGCGAGATTACCTTCCAGATGATGATGGAGTAGCCGACGAAGTTCATCGCCACGAGAACGTAGGCGATAACGCCGCCCTGCTGGATAAAGTCTAGGATGTAGTTCATGTTTTTCCTGTTGTTTTTGTCATTGCGAGGCCACTTAGTGGCCGAGACAATCTCTTGCCAAATTTTGGATTGAGATTGCTTCGCTACGCTCGCAATGACAATAGTGTTAATGCAAGTTATACTTGATTGGTATCTCCATTTTCCATGTTTCTTTTTCAAGCACGGTTGGAATCGGGTCAAACTTGGGTACTGCCTGCACGGCGGCAAGTGCACTCTCGTTCAGCGAAGAATATGGGCTAGGTTTCGAGACAACGGCTCCGCTGATGCTTCCGTCCTTCGCGACCGTAAACTGCACGCGCACGGTGCCTTCTTGCTTTAGGCGGCGGGCCGTGGCGGGGTAGTCCTTCTGCCTTTCGAAAGCCTTGGAAAGCCCGATGAGGTATGCCTTTGTCACTTTCATCAGCGAATCCTTCGAAGGCTTCGGCGGCGGAGGTGGTGGCGGGGGAGGAGGCGCGACAGGTTCTGGTGCTGCTTCGGCAATCGGTTCTGCAGGCTCGGCTTCCGTAACCACGATCGGTTCCGGCTCTGGCTCGGGTTCAGGTTCCGGCACCGTATCTTGCACGATGTTCGGAATAATCTTCGCACGGACCACCTTCTTCACGATTTTCTTGACTTCGGGCGGTGGTGGCGGTGGAGCAAGCAGCAGCCGCTCCACATGAATCACCTCGGCATCTTCGCGGGTAGTAACCACCTGTGTGCGCTTCAGGAATCCCCATGCATAAAAGCCGATATGCAATAAGACGGCAACAACAATGCCCACGCAATATATGCGCCGCATAGTGAACGCGGAGTAGGGATTGCGGGGCTTCGATTCAAACTCAAAATTCATTATATCTTGCTAGAAGTAGTACTTCGCCTTTGCCCAGACTTCTCGGTTCTTCTCGTACCATGCGAGTTGTCCGCGCTTGCCTCCGAAATGGTCGTAGCCGAGCGAAAGCGTCACCTGATCGGAAAGCGAGTAGTCACCGGAAACTCGGGCGTAGTAGCCCAGCTTGTCGATGTCGAACATGCCGTAGAGCGCGAGTTTGAGCGTATTGTTCAGCAGTTCTTTCGAAATGCGGAACGTCACCTGCGAACTGTTCTGTTCGGCGGCAAGTTCGTCTGAATAGTCGGCGATGTACTTGTGCAGATACTGAACCATGAATGTCCAGTTGTCGCCAGCATACCAGTCGATTCCGCCGAGCGCATTGAACGTGTTCTTGCGGGCGTAATCGAGGTTGTTGGCGAAACCGAGCGCTTCGTCCAGGTATTCCGCGATTTCGAGGCGGAGGACAAATTCGCCGAGGGGCATCGACATGTCGCCGCCGAACATGGTCATGGTCTCGTGGATTCCGCGGATGACGATGGAATCCTTTTCAGGATCGTAGCCAGCGACAGTGACGGGCGACTGGTTGTGCGTATGGAGCGCCGAAATGGAAAAATCCAGGTTCGAGAGGAAGAACGAGACGCGTGTTCCGAAGTCTCCGTTCTTGAAACGCGCCTCGGGTCCTTCCGGGAAGTCGAAACTGACGTTTTCGGGTAAGTCCGGTCGCCACGGGTTGTCTTCGCCTATCGGCATCTGGAAATATCGCGGCACGGGCACGTAGACGATTTCGGCGTTTACGCGCTCGCCGGGGTACTTGATGCGAATTCCGTCAACGGCCATGCGCATGTCGTCGTAGTCGCTCGACATGAATTCGGTGTAATCTACAGGCGAATTCAGGTCGGTAACGCGAAGTCCGTCGGCAACGCCCCATACCACGATCTGACGACCCGCGCGGATTTCGAGGAAGCTGTTCGAGTAGTTGAAATACGCTTCCTGCAGTTGCACACCGGTGCGGTCGTCGAGAATGCTATTGTGTATGCCGTTTAAGCTTGCAAACAGGTAGGCGTTTTCGTAATCCACGCGCAGTTCGGCACGGAGGCGCGTCCGCGATGTCGTGAGGTCGTGCGGCCATTCCGTCTGGATGGCGTGATACGTGTCCACGAACCCGTTGAATTGGAACGGGGATTCCTGGGAGAAGGCGGATGCCGCCGCCAACAACAATGCTGCTAGAGATTGCTTCGTCACTTTGTTCCTCGCAATGACGCGATTAGAGTCCTCTTTCCAGGCGTGGGACGGTGAATGTCTTCGCGTCAAGCGGGATGTTGAACTTGAGTTCGCCGAATTCGAGGATGGTCTTGTGGTTGGCCTGCACGTTTTCCATGGTCATCTTGCCGATGGCCCAGAAACCGTCTATCTGCACGACACTTTCGACCTTCAGCAAACGGTGCAGTTTGCCGAGCTTGTCATAGTATTCCACCTTGGCGGCAATCAGGCAGTCCTTGCGGATCCACATGATTTTCTTTGAGAAGATTTCGTCGCTCTTCTTGGGGACGGATTCTACGACCCAGCAGTCCACGCCGTCGATTTTTTCTTCGCGCACGAAGGTATGCGTGTCTTCGTCAATGTTGCGCTGGCCCACGTCGTCGTAGGTGAAGTCGGAGCCCATGAAGTAGTCCGTCTTGGAGCTCTTTCCGCTAATACGGCGAGTCTTCTTCATGGCGGGCAGGTAGAGCCACTTGTCGTCATCCTTGCTGATGTCGTCGTAGTCGACGGTCAGGAAACCTGTTCCCTTCACGTCGTTGGGGTAGCGGAAGAACATGATCTGCTTGGTGTCCTTGCCCACGTCCATGGCAAACGAGGTAATCTTGCGTTCGCGCTTGCTGCCGCCCTTGTTTACGAGCGTCATCGAGAGTTCGGAACTGCGCGTGTCGCCATCGGGACGGTCGTGCACCTTCTGGACGATATCGCGGCCGGTCAAAGTTTCTGCGCACACCATGGCGCTCAATGCGACAACGATTGTCGCGGCTGTTTTTGCGATTTTCATAGTCAATTTCTCCTATTTTCCGAAAATTTTGAATTTCTTGATTAAAAGCGGTGTCACGAACAGGTCGGCGAGCAGAGCCGAGACAAGGCCGATGAACACCACGAAACCGAAGTTGAACATCTGTGTCGCCTTCGAGGTGGTAAAGCCGGCGAAGGTCGCCACCATGATGATGGTCGTCATCACGAGTGCGGGGCCTGCCGTGCGGAACACGTTGAGAATGGTCTCGCGGTAATCCTTGCAACGGTCGAATTCCACATGCCCGTGGTTGATGAAGTGAATCGTATCGTCCACCGAGAGGCCGATAATCATCGGGATGAGTGTCGCGGTCATCATGTCGAGCGGAATGTTAGTGAGGCCGAGGTAACCGCCCACGAAAATACCCGGAGCGATATTCGGAATCATGCCGATAAGGCCCGTACGTACGCTGCCGAAGACAATCATCAGGAGAATTGCCACAATCACCACGGAAATCAGGAACGATGTCATCTGGCCAACTTCAAGATACTGCTGCATGGCGGTGAACTGCGGCAAGTTACCCACGGCGGTCACCTTTGCATCCGGGAAGAGCTTGCTTGCGTAAGCCTGCAAGTCTTCCAGTTCCTTCTGGAGCTCGTTGGAGTTGTAGCTCGAGATTTCCACCATCAGGCGGAGCTTCTTGTAATCGTAATCCATCCAATAAGTCGCCTCGCTACCGCCCGCGTTTTCATAGAGCAAAAGCAACTGAGCAACTTCTTCTTCCGTTTCGGGAATGGCGTATTTGTCCTGGCGGTTTTCGTTCAGCGTGCGGTCCAAATCCTTGACGATGTCAAGAATCGAGGTGGAACGCTTGGTGAGCGGGTACTTTTCGGCATATTTCTGGAGCTGTTCCATTTTTTTCAGGTTTTCGACTTCCTTGGCCTTGTCATTCGTGCCGAAGTCAATCACCAGGTCGTACGAATAGAAACTGCCGATTTCCGATTCCGCCACGTAGAGCATCTTGCTTACGTATTCGACCTTGCGACCCATGGTGCGTTCCACGTCAAAGGCGGGCTCCATCTTGGTCACGCCGTAAATCGAAATCGCGGTAATGACGGCGAATACGACGGCAATCGGCTTGCCGTGACCGAGCACGAACTTGCCGAGCGAATCAAGAAGGGTTCCCATGCGCGTGTCGCCGCGTTCAAGCACCTTGGCGTTCGGCTTCTTGTCTTTACCGAAGCTCAGGAGGATCGGCGAAACCGTCAGTGCTACGAGAAGAATGAATGCAATCGCAATCGACGAGAGAATGCCCACGGAGCGGATCGGTTTGAGCATCACCGACAGGAACGAAAGTAGTGCCACGATGGTGGTAAGGCCGGAGAACAGCACCGACCAGCCCGTTTCACGCATGGCGTAAAGCACCGATTCCTTGCGTTTGCCCGTAAGCATCATGTTCTTGCGGAAGAAAGAATTGATGTGAATATTGTATGCAATCGAAACGGCGAAGGCCAAAATCACGGGCACCATGATGTTGGTCACGTCCATGTAAAGGCCAAGGTAACCCACCAGGCCGAATGTCATGATGACGCCTGCAAAAGTCGTAATCAGCGGTGAGACAATCCCGCGTAGCGAACGCGTCACGATGAACATCACAATGATGGCGCAGAAAATGGTCATGATGAAAATGCGACCCATTTCCTGACCGATGTAGGTCATTTTCTCGAAACTCAGGTAAGGCATGCCCGTAGCGCGCGGGTTCAACGGTGCGTACTTTTCCTTCGCGATGATTTCTGCCGTCTCGCGGCCCGTTTTCATGTCGGGAGCTTCCGCCTTTTCTCCCTTCGCCTCGCCTTCAGCCTTCCACACGGAATCTTCCGGGAAGGGGCGCAGCTTGATGTTGATGAAGGCCTGCTTGCGGTCGCTCGAAATCAGCTTCTTTGCAAGTTCCGGCTTGTCGGCCAGCCGCTTCTCGATTTCTGCAAGGCCCGCTTCGTCTGTCGGGATTTCTTCGGGAACAATCTGCGTGATTTCCATGCCCTCTTCGGTACCGAGCATGTATTCCAGGTCGACAATCGAAGTCGCCTTGCCGTCGGAATACGAGAGGCTGTCGCGCAGTTCGTTCGAAAGCTCGCGCAAGAGCTTCAGGTTGTCTGGCGTCAAGATGGAATGGTCGCTCTCGACCAGAACGCCCACGAAGTAGTCGTTACCGAAGGTTTCCTTGAACTTGTCGGTTTCGACAAGCATCGGGTCGCCTTCGATAAAGTAGCTGTCCCACGAGGCCTCGACGTAGATTTTTTTCATGCCCACGATTGAAACCGCAAGCAAGACGATAAACGCCACAAGCATAATGGCACGGTGACCGAGCAAGAATTCGCCAAAACGGCCAAATCGTTCATTAATCCTTTCAATGTTAATCTTAGGTAAGCTCATTGAATTCTCCTTATTTTTTGCGGTGCAAAAAGTAGAGATATGAGCCTAAAATTTCTACTCCAAATGGTTTTGTTCAAGACCGAACGGATTGCAAATCTTTCCGGATTGTCCGATGTCTATTTGGAGCGGTTTTTTGAGCGGTTTTCGGCTACTTTTGGCGCATGAAAAACGCTGATTTTACTGACCGTTTGAGCCTCGCCGAAATGGGCGAGAATCGTTGCGGGACGGTCGCCCAGATTGAGGGCGATTCCCGCTTTATTTCAAGAATTGTTTCCATCGGGCTTACGCCGGGTTCCGCCTTTACGCTTCTTAAGAACGACGGGCGCTCTCCGGTGCTCGTTTTTTGCCGCGATACGGTTATCGCCGTCAATCATAAGGAAAGTTCACAGATTTTTGTCAAGGTGGAATCGTAAAAATGAGCGAAATTAAGACTATTGCCTTGCTCGGGCAGCCCAATTCCGGTAAATCGACCCTTTTCAACAACCTTACGGGGCTTCACCAGCGCGTGGGCAACTGGCCCGGCAAAACGGTGGAACAGGCTGAAGGTTCCTTTGTTTTCGACGGCGTCACATACAAGGTGGTTGACCTTCCGGGCAGTTACGGGCTTTCGGCGAACTCCGAAGAAGAAGTTGTTACCCGCGACTACATCCAGAGCGGCAAGGCGGACCTCGTATGCATTCTGGTAGATGCTTCGCAGTTGGAGCGCAGCCTTTACATGCTGGCCGATTTTGTAGGCATTCGCATGCCCGTGATGCTGGTGCTCAACATGATGGATGTGGCCGAAGCGGCGGGTAAGAAGATTGACGCGGCCGCGATTGAAAAGCGCCTCGGCATTCCGGTTCTCGGGTTCAGCGCTGCCGAAACAAAGCACTATCCTGAATTCTTTAAAAAGATGGTTTCTGCCATCAAGGCACCCGTTTGCCTCGATAGCAGGAGTCTGCGCGAGGAACTCATTGGCGAAAAAACAGAAGATGCCATAAGCCGCATCGAGGCTGCCTTGGGTGACTTTGAGTATGGCGTATGCGAAAACATATGGATTGCAGAAAAACTCCTCGAAAAAGACAAGCTCATTTGCGGTGTGGTGAATGAAATGCTTCCGTTCGCCCGCAAAAATGCGATTGAAGCAATCCTTGATAGCGAAGAAGGGCGCGATGGCGGTATTCTTACCGGCGAAGCCAAGTACCGCTGGGTTTCGAAAATCGTGCGCGAATCGGCTACGCCGAAATCTATCGAGAAGGTTTTCAGCAAGTGGGACCGCATTGCGACACACCATATCAAGGGCAAGTTCTTTGCTTTCGGCATCATGGTCGTCTCGCTGATGGCATGCATGATCCTTGCATTCCCTGGCATGGGCATCGGTTTTGGCTTGCAGCCTATATTGCAGTCGCTCGTAGAACGTGTTGGCGGCGCACTTGGCGTCTGGCCTGTGGTGATTTCGTTCATCAATCTGGTGCTCGTCGGTGGAACTTGCATCACGATTTGTATGACGAGTTTCATTTTCTCCATCATTTTCGTATTCCGCATTCTCGAAGAAATCGGCTACATGGCGCGTTTCTCGTATGCGTTCGACAGCTGGCTTTCGCGCCTCGGCTTGCAGGGCAAAGCCATTATGCCGCTGTTCTCCGGAATAGGTTGCACGGCGGGTGCGGTTTGCGGTACGCGTGTGCTTGATACCCGCGGGCAGCGCCTGTTGGCGCTCGTTCTCCTATGGGCGATTCCTTGCGGGAGCAAGGTGGCTGTGGTGCTGTTCCTGGCGTCGACTTTCTTCGGATCGGCGGCTCCCCTGTTCGGAATTGGCTACGTAGCGCTGATTTTTGCGAGCTTCTATCTGTCTTCGCGCCTGTTCGGCAAAAAGCTTGTCCCGCAGAATGAACGGGTGGGCATGATCATGGAGCTTCCACCATATCACAAGCCGCATTGGAAGATGATTGCCGCGATGGTCGGGCGCAGCACCTGGGGCATTTTCAAGAAGGCTTTGAAGATGATCCTGATGGTGGCGGCAATTTTCTGGGCTCTCTCTTATGCGGGCGACGGAAATGTAGAAAATACGCTCCTGTACAAGATTGGCAATGCGATTGAGCCCGTGACGATGTTCTTCGGAATGCGCTGGGAACTGTTCGTCTCTTATCTGGGCGGCATGTTCAGCAAGGAAGCTTCGCTTGGCATCATGAGTACGCTCTTCAACCACACCGGTGAGGCGTTCTCGCTCGTGACCCGCGTGGCGGCAAGTGAAAACCTGGGCGAAGTTCTTGCAAATACCATTACCAAGCCCGAAGCGCTCGCGTTCCTGTTTGCGTCGATGTTCAACGTTCCCTGCGTACTGGCGATGGGAACGACCTACCGTGAGGCCGGTTCGTTCAAGTGGCTTGCGACCATCATGGGGTATTATTTGGCGCTTTCGCTCGGGCTCGGTTTTATCGGCTATCACATCGGATTGCTGATTTTCTAACGGACAATTTTATAGCGCGCTGTCGAGCACCATCATGAGCGTGAAGCCCACGGCAAAAAGGATGGTGCCGGCATCAAAATGCTCTCCTTCGCTGACTTCGGGGAGCATTTCTTCGACTACGACGTAAATCATTGCACCTGCCGCAAGCGAAAGCAGGTATGGCATAAACGGCGAAAGCGCTTCGGCGGCAAGCAACGTGATTAACGCGCCTACAGGTTCTACGGCTCCGGAGAGTGCGCCCAGGGCAAAAGCTTTTTTGCGGGAAGCCCCTTCGGCACGGAGCGGGAGCGAAACCACCGCCCCTTCGGGGAAGTTCTGGATGGCGATGCCTATCGCAAGTGCAAACGCACCTGAAAGCGTGATGGCGACATTCCCCGAAAGCCAGCCTGCGAAAACGATGCCGACAGCCATGCCCTCGGGCAAGTTGTGCAAGGTCACCGCAAGCGTGAGCATGGTGGTGCGCTTGAGTTTTGCCTTGGGACCTTCGGGTGTCGTGCTGCCCAAATGCAGGTGCGGCGTGATTTTATCAAGGATAAACAGGAAAAGGATTCCTGCCCAGAATCCGACTGTCGCCGGGACGAAGGCCAGTTTGCCCATCGATTCGCTTGCGCTGATTGCAGGCAAAAGCAGGCTCCAGACGGAGGCCGCCACCATGACGCCCGCCGCAAAAGAGAGAAGACCCCGCTTGAGGTTTTGACTCATCTGATTTCGCATGAAAAACACGCACGCAGCGCCGAGAACCGTCCCTAAAAACGGGATGGCAAGACCTTGGGCAATTTGTGCAATTGGCTGGCTCATGATTCAATTATAGTATTAAAATGCGTGAAAAACTACTATTTCCCATATTTTTTTTGAAAACATTTAAATTGATTTCTTAAAATATTGTAATTCAATCTAGAAAATGTATATATTGTCTATAACGCCTTTGTCGGAGTCATAATTGGCATGATTTTGAGTGTTTAATATGTTGCAACTAATATTAGGCATTTCTATAATACTTCTAATAATAGCGGCAGTACGCTTTCTTGATGCTGTTGTGCCAAAGATTATTCCTAGGCAATCTCGTCTTGAAGATGACGAAGAAGATGAAATCTTTGCTGATATATCGGACAAGGCAAAAAAGAATCAAAAGTATTACAAATCGTTAGCCCACTCCAATAGATTTGCTTTACATGACTTGTTCAATATTCATCCAGGGAATTCAAATTTGGGTGAATATGGAGAGTTCCTCACATTTAAAGAAATTGTTAATTTGAGTCAAGGGCTCGATTTTTACTATAAAATTATAAGCAATATATACATCGGGGTGAAAACGGAAATTGATATGGTTTGGATTCACGAAACCGGAGTCTATGTGTTTGAAAGCAAAAATTATTCAGGATGGATTTTCGGTAATTTGAACTCTAAAAACTGGTGCAAAACAATGCCAAGAAAAAAAGAGTTTTTTTATAATCCGATTAAGCAAAATGAAGGCCATATCAAAGCAATTCGACGAATACTTGGTAATGACTATCCCTATTACTCAATTATCGTATTCAGTGAAAGATGTGAGTTGAAGGATGTTCCAGAGAATTCGTCTAATAGAATTATATTGAAAAGAAATAGTTTGTCTTCTGTATTAAGGCGAAAAATTAACTCATCCCAAAGAGTTCTTTCTCCAAAGCAAATAGATGCATTATACAATAGGTTGAGTTCTTTTAACAATAAGTCTGCAAACATTCAAGAAAAACATAACGATTATGTTAAAATGAGACAGAATCAAGGCAGGAAACCTGATTCCGTTGAAGATGATGACTTACCTTTTTAAAAAGTCTTTTTTAGAATAATTTGGGTGGCTCGTTAATCCCTAAATTTTGCGTTAGGGATAGTGACCCGTAAGGGCCGAGACTACTGGCTCGGTGAGCGAAGCGAGTATAGCCCGACCCACGTCAGTGGGGAACGCCCTAGATCCTTCGACTTCGGCACATTGTGCCTACGCTCAGGATGACACACGACCGTATGGCTTGCTCAGGTACACAAGGGCGGTGGTAAGCGTGTAGTCGGCAAGGAGTGCGGCACCGAGGCCCACGATGGAGAGCAAACCCACATTGTGGAGCGCGCCCATAGGGCTGAAGATGAATACGAAGAACATCGCGCAAAGGATGAAAGTGGTCATGCCCATGGTCTTTCCGATTTCGCGGTAAGAGAGCAGTAGCGCGTGTCTGTAACTGCCTGTGCGTTCAAAGCCGTATTTGATGTGGTTGTTCATGTGGATGGTGTCGTCGACGGCGATGCCCAAAATCATCGGCATCACGAGCATGGTTATCATGTCGAGCGGCATGCCCGAATAACCCATGACGCCGCCAATCAGGAGTACGGGGGCGACGTTTGGAATCATCCCGATAAGGCCCGCCTTGACGCTCCCGAACGCAAGAATCATCATGATGGCGATAATCACGAACGACCCGCCGAACGAGCGCAATAGCCCGCCGACCAGCTTGCCATTCATTTCGGCGTAGTTCACGACTTCGCCCACGACGGAAACTTTCGCGTCGGGGAAAATGCGGGCGGCATAAGTGTTTGCCGAATCCAGGTCTTCTACGATTTTGTTTGCGTCGTAGCCGGCCAGTTCTATGTGAATGAAGGTTGTCTTGTAATTTTCGTCCATGCGTTCAAAGAGCGCATCGGGGTCCGAGATTTCGTACAGGAACAGCAGCTGTGTGAGCATGTCCTGCGCGTCGGGAATCTTGTAATACTCGATGCTGTCGGCGTTCAGCGTGCGGTTCATCTCTTTCACGAGGCGAGTCACCGATTGCACGCGTGGCTTGTCGCCCGAAATCTTGGTAAGTTGGAGCGTGCCGAGTTTTTGTTCGAGTTCTTCGATACGCTTCATATTGACGGGGTCTTTGAGCGCGTCGTCATCCTCAAATTCTACCATCACGTTGAAGTCGTAGAGGCTCCCGATTTTGCCGCTGAGCATGTCTTTAAGCCGCACCACAAAAGGAATCTTTTCACCCATGGTCTCGGTGTAATCCATGTTCACGTCAATATGCATCATGCCCGGAACTTGCAGCAACATTACTGCCGCCGAAATAACGGCGACAATAACGCTGTGCCTGCACACCTTGCGTCCGAAGAATTCAAAGAGGATGTCCGCCTTGGTGGCCCCCGCCGATTTTACTTGCGTCGGGTCGGGTTCTGCATTCTTGCCGAAGCTCATGAGGATCGGAATCAGGATGATGACGTACAAGTAAACCATCGTAACGATGCCTGCAGAAATCCCGCCAATCCAGCGGATGGGGCGAATGCCCGCGAACAGGAACGATAGCAGCGATGCGACCGTGGTGATGACGGTAAAGAGGATGGGCCAGCCTGTCTCTTCGACAGCGCAAATCACGGATTCACGGCGGTTGCCCGTGCGCCTGAAGTGCATGCGGAACGAATTGATGTAGTGGATGGAGTAGCCCACCGAAAGCGCCATGCCCAAAAGCACCGGGAGCGCGACCATGCTCTCGTCGCCGATAATTCCAAGCCATGCATTGATGCCCAATACCGAGGCAATGCCGCCGACTGTTGCTATTGCGGGCACCACCACGCCACGCAGCGAGCGGACAAACAAAATGAGGCAAACGACCATCACCAGGAAGCCGAAGCCGATGCGAGTTGCGCATTCCTTCGAAATGACTTCGTTTTCTTCCATCTCGGTGTAGCTCATGCCTGTCGGGAGCATCTCGAACTTGTCGCTCTTGAATTCGTCAGAATAGATGACATCGCGGGCGAAAGGCGCGATGCTGTCCTTGCCGAAATCGACGCCGCCTTCGTAAGATTTTAGCGAGAGGATGATCCATGTTTCCTTCGCGTCGTCCGAGACGATGTTGTTCACGAGCGATTCGCGCGAAAGAATCAGCTTCTTTTTCGCTTCCAGTTCCTGCGGATCATCTGGAACGCCGCCTTCGAACGGGTCGACGACCTCGAAACCTTCTTCGTTCGCGACCGGAATCGACAAATTGTGCGTCAGCGAAACAACGCGGTCAGCGTACGGCACCTCGTTTTCGAGCCTGCGCGAAAGCTTGTCAATCGCCTGCAAAACCTCCGGCGCAAACACGTCATCGGCACGCACCATCACCATATAGCCATCGTCGCTGCCGAATTTTTCGTTAAAGTGCGCCTGGTCAATCTTCACCTTGTCCCAGTCGTCAAACCATTCCTCTTCGCTGCTTGTCATCTGCAGCCGGGGCAACCCGAGGCTCGCCAAAACCGTCACGATGGCTGTTATTAGCAGAATTAACCAGCGAAAACGAACCTGAAAACGCCCCAACCGGGCAAAAACCTTGTTGACACGAGAAACTTGCATAAAACCCTCAATTTTTGAGGGAAAAAATAGAGCCATAGCGCCGTTTTTTCTACTCCAAACGGACGAAAATAGAATAGTGTCATAATATGACATTATGTGAATGTATATTTATTCGTAGAAGAATAACTAACCGGTGGTCATTATGAACCAGGAACAGAAAATCATTCGCGTCATGGACCAGCGGCACAATAGAAACTGTTTGGTATTTGGAATGAAAAACGCAATCTTATCAACAGTATATCAACAGCTTTTTATGTAAATTTGACTAAATTTGCTAATTATAACATTTTTTAAAATCATTATCCTTCTAAAAAGTTATATTTATATAGAAATGTTATAAAGGAGCGAACTATGCCTTTTCACAAACAGGATATCATTAACTCAATCAAGGGTATCTTTGAACATTTCGGTTTCGACGGCGAAATCAAAAGTGCGCAAAAACCGAGGGGACTCCCCATATATTTGATCTCAAATCGTGGCTTTTTCGATGTGGAAGCATGCGGTGTTGATTTTTTTGTTATCGTGCCCGGTAATGATGAAAGATTTTCGGCAGATGCTTTGTCAAAGCAACTCAAAAAATATGAATTGGCTCTTTCTCGGCCGGTTGTATTCTTTTTTGAGAATACAACCGCAATTCAGCAGAAAGCTCTCATTGAAAAACGCCTCCCTTTCCTGGCAGCTCCGGCCATTGCGTTTCTGCCCTTCCTTGGCATTGCCATGCAGCAGCGTCGAAAACCGCGCTTCATTCCTCATATACAAAAAGAAAAAATGAGTCCGCAAACGCAATTGCTCTTCTTGTACATGCTGTATAAAGTCAAAGACGCCCGCGTATCCCGATCGCAGGCGGCGAAAGCCTGTGGACTTAATGCAATGGCAGCATCCAGGAGTGGCAACGAACTTGCGACATACGGCTTGATAAAGCAGGAAGAACACGGCAGAATTGTCTTAATGACTTGCGCACTAGGAGGGAAGGATCTCATAAAAAAAGCTATGCCTTATCTGATAAGTCCGGTGCAAAAAAACATTGTTGCCAAGAAGGCCGATTTGAAAGGAAACCTTCTAATCGCAGGAGAATCTGCTCTATCAGCGAAGACAATGCTCGGTTCTCCCCAGATGGAAACTCGCGCAAGCGCAAAAAAAGATGTTCCATTGAAGATTGTTGACTATGCAAAAGACGCGAGGTGGCTTGCTCCTGAGACCTTGATGAATGTGCAAATATGGAAATACGACCCAGCACTGTTTGCAAAAGACGGGCTTGTGGATGCGCTTTCGCTTTACTTGACAATGAAAGATTCAAAAGATGAACGCATTCAAGGTTGCCTAGATGAAATGATGGAAAAGATCAAATGGTAAACGGAATAGAGAAATTTAGAGAGAAATTTGAACAGTTTGATGACGGTTATGTCGTTATTGGTGGCACCGCATGTTCCGTCATTATGGAAACGGAAAATCTGCCATTCCGCACAACAAAAGATATCGATGCTATTTTGATTGTAGATGCGGAAGAGTTTAAAGGCTTTGCGGGTGCGTTTTGGGAATTTGTCAAGGAGGGCGGATACAAATGCGGCTGGAAAGGTGATGAAAACTCGCATTTCTATAGATTTACAGAACCCCATGCCGGATACCCTTCGCAGATAGAATTCTTCTCGAGAAGTGCGTTTCCGCTTGCCATACCCGAAGGGATAACTCCCGTTCATGTTGATGACGATATTTCGAGCCTTTCGGCAATCGTGCTGGATGATGATTATTACAACCTGCTGAAAAATGGCTGCGAAAAAGTAAATGGGATCCGTATTCTCAAGGTAGAATATTTAATTGTCTTTAAAATGTATGCGCGGATTAATCTGAAAGCGGAAAAGGAATCGGGCAAGCAGGTCAATGAAAAAGATTTCAAGAAACACAAGAACGACGTGTTCCGGTTGCTGCGGTTGATTCCGCCTGAATTGAAAGTTGCGTTGCCCGAAAAAATCAAACACCATATTGGGCGGTTTCTGGAATCCATGCAAAAAGAACCTCTCGACGAGCAGGTCCTAGGGACGATAAGTAAGGATGATGCACTAAGGTTGTTGAGGGGTGTATATTTGTAAGAATTTTTTTGAGAGGAACAAAATGATTACAGCAGATCAAGCCGTTAAAATATTTAAGAAAAAATACAAGGGGTACAAACATCAAAAAATAGTGCAGGTTGTAAAGGTGGAGGGATACGGATATCATATCACGATCCTTCCTGGTCCGTATACAGGCCCTATGGGTGTTGATTTTGATGGAAACTTTGTAATGTTTGACGCAAATCTTTTTGACGAAAATGATCCTTTCCGAAATGCCCCCCAAGAGGTGATTTTTGAGGATCTTTCTTTTGATTCCATTAAAGATAGCCGATTTAGAGAAAACCTATTAAAGAGAATAATAAAAAAAATATTGAAAAATTTTCAATAAAAAGCATTTTTTGAAAAATGAATGAAGCCGAAAGAATGGGCGTTTTTTCGCTAAATTTAAAGAAACAACACATTTGAGCCCAATTAGGGATATTGCATACGCTGTATTCTATTTGTAAAAATGTATAATTAAACAAAAAGAGGCTTATATGGACGAAAAACTGGAAAACTTGATAAGAAACAAAATTGCAACAGATAGAAAGCTCGCTGCTAAAATAGCGTGTGAAGACTTTTGGCTTGCCAAAGGGCAAGAAGCCCTCAGAAAATATCAAGCATACTCTATAAATCCAGAGCTTCTAGACAATCTTATTGAAAAATCTTCTTCCAGTGAAGGATTCCAAGAAATCAAGAACTCTCAAGACCCCACGATTATTAAAATTAGAGAACTGATTTTTTCTATTGTCGCATATTGCGATATGAGTGCCAGTGATAAAAAGAAATACAACAAATACGAAGATTACCGTGTCATTGCTAAAGCAGGCATTTATCAAAATAGCTGGACAAGATTCTTATTACAGTATAAGAAAAACAAAGATGATGTTTCTGATTCGGCAATGAACGCTGTTGAATATTTGGATCAACCCGCAACACATTTTGGAAATGTAAGCGAGAAACATCGTAAACTGATTGCAAAAAAAATTTTTAAGGTTCCTTACGAAAGAAATTCTTTTTTTGATTCTGCAAAAAAATTCTTTGAACCATTTAACATCAAATGCAATAATCCAGACAACCTAGGTACAGTTTTGGGTCAAATTCTATATGACCAAGACATTGCAAAATATTGGATGGAAAACGAAGCCTCTCCAGATGATTCTGAAGCCGTTCGCTACTGGGTTTATTCTCCTGGGTCAAAAGCTGCAAATTGGGCAAACGACAAAAAAAATGAAGTTATGTCCATCGGCTACGACAACATTGTTGACTGGAGTACTCTAAAAAGCAAAGAAGAATATCGAACGGCCTTGCAGAAATTTAACAACGATACATCTTCTCATAAAAACGATGTTCTCGGCTTTTGGCAATTCGTAAACGAAATGAAAATTGGCGATATTGTTTACGCCAAGAACGGCATCGCTAAAGTGATTGGGCGCGGCATTGTCCAAGGAAATTACACCTACGACGCCAGCAAAAGTTCTTTTTATTGCAGTCGAAAAGTACAATGGACGCATGTTGATTGCAATTACGAATTGAAAGACGAGGGTGCATTTTCCATGAAGATGCTCACCGACATCACAAAATATTCTGGAATCATAAAAGAACTGGAAACGTTCTTTGAAACAGATGATATCAGATTCCCTATCGAACCGCCTCCACAGCCGGCCTCTAGCTATTCTAAAGAAGATTTCTTAGAAGAAGTCTTTATGGATGAATCAAGCTACGATTCACTTGCTGGCTTGCTAAAGAGAAAAAAGAATATCATTCTACAAGGAGCTCCTGGAGTTGGAAAAACATTCATGGCAAAGCGCCTAGCATATTCCATAATAGGGCAAATAGATAAGTCTAGGGTAAAAATGATTCAATTCCACCAAAGTTACAGTTATGAAGACTTCATAATGGGCTACCGTCCTGATGGAAATGGATTCAAGTTAAAACGCGGACCGTTCTATGAATTTTGCAATGTTGCAGCAGAAGATTCGGAAAGCAACTATTTCTTTATCATCGACGAAATAAATCGAGGAAACATCAGTAAAATTTTCGGCGAACTATTCATGCTTATCGAAAATGATAAACGCGGCCAGCAAATCCGTTTGCTATATGAAGATGAATTATTCTCCGTTCCACCCAATTTATACATCATTGGCCTCATGAATACCGCAGACCGCAGCATTGCAATGATCGATTACGCTTTACGCCGTCGTTTCTCGTTCTTCGACGTTAAGCCAGCATTTGATTCAGAGCAATTTGAAAGCATGCGTGATAATGCAGAAAACGAGAAGTACGACAATCTTATTGAATGTGTAAAGAATCTCAATAAGGAAATTGCCGTTGATGATTCTCTTGGTGAAGGATTTTGCATAGGTCACAGCTACTTTTGCTTCGAAGAAAATGAAACCATTGATAATGAATGGCTCAAGTCGGTTGTTGAATACGATGTCATTCCGCTCCTGAAAGAATATTGGTTTGACGAGCCTGAAAAAGTAAAGAACTGGAGCGATAAACTCAGAGCATCGATTCAATGATTCTAGTAAAGAACATATATCACATGCTTTCGTACGCCTTTCGCTGTTTGAAGGAAGGCGCATTTAAAGCGTTATCCGATGAAACAGAATCTTTCGACAATATAGACAACCTATATGCAGAAATTCTGATTCTCGGAGTGACGGTTCAAATAAAGCGTGGATTGCTGAGGGATTATATTGATGCCACAGAATCCCTCAAATACCCTCATGGGAAAATAGAGCTTTCGGAATCCATTAAAAACATAAGTTCGCAAAAAAGAGAGCTAGTATGTTCTTTTCAAGAATATACAGAAAACGCCCTGTTGAATAGAATTCTAAAACAAACATTCGCGATTCTATTGAAAAGCAAGGATGTTACCCATGAACGCAAGAAAAAAATTCATAAGCTACTGACCTACTTTTCTTGTGTAGAGCCAATAGACTTACGATTTGTGAATTGGAACATCCATTTTAATCGCTGCAACGCAACGTACCAAATGCTGATCTACATTTGCCATTGGATATATGATGAATGGCTCATAAATCATAGTCAAAAAAAAGGTACAAAACGTTCTTTTGAAGACGATCAAAAAATGAGCCGTCTATACGAGAAATTTGTACTTGAATATTTTCGTCGTGAACATCCGGAATTGAGTGCAAATGCACCGCATTTAAATTGGCAACTGGATGACTCAATTGATAAAATGTTGCCTATTATGAAAACAGATGTGACGCTCGAAAAAGAAAACCGAATACTGATTATTGACACCAAATACTACAATAGCATGTTGCAAAGCACCTACAATTCTAGCACCCAGCATTCACACAACATGTATCAAATCTTTACCTATGTAAAGAACTTGGCGTACGAGACACAATCGGCCAGCAAAATCGTTTCGGGAATGCTTCTTTATGCAAAAACAAACGAGGCCATTTCACCAGACCAAGACTACAAAATGAGCGGAAACAGAATCAGTGTAAAGAGTCTTGATTTGAACAAAGACTTTAATGAAATTCGCAAGCAATTAGACGCAATCGCAAAGATTGTATAGATAAAAGTATCATACAGAAGCTTTGCAGAATGCTTTTGATGATTTAGACAGATTGCTTAACAGTTAATATTCTGTCATGATTTAAAAGCCCCGACGGAGTGTTTTTCCGTCAGGGCTGCTTCAATCCAAAAACACTATAAAAAAGATTCTTTCATTTTATGCGGTGGCGAGAGCCTTGCCGAGTTCCTGGCAGGCTGTCTTGCCGGCGTCATCGGGAGCGTTCTCGATGGCAAGCGGTTCTGCCACAAGCACAAGCCCAGCAGCTTCGGCGTCGGCCTTCCACGGATTCATCCATTCGCCGCCACCCCAGCCGTAAGAGCCGAACAGGGCGACTTTCTTGCCGTTGAGGGCGGGCTTGACGGCTTCGTAGAAGGGCTGGAATTCGGAATCTTCGAGTTCCTCGGCGCCCATGGCGGGGCAACCCAGTGCATAGCGGGCGTATTCGCTCAGCTGATCCTGCGAAAAGTCCGAGACGCTGAATACGTCGGCTTCGGCACCGGCGGCCTTGGCACCTTCGGCGACATATTTCGCCATCAGTTCGGTGTTGCCAGTTCCGCTCCAATAAATGACTGCGATTTTTTCCATGTTATCTCCTATTTTTGATTTAAAACTTTAGCAGGCTACAGCAAGCATCGGCAGCGAGTAGCCTCGTTCGAAAAGTGAACTCATGACCGAAAAGCACTTCCGGAAGCATTCGAATTTCTTTTCCGATTCGGCGACGTCGCCATACACCTTCCAGTAGCCCGTACTTTTGCAATTTTGCCCGCCATTGGCGATGAAACCCTTGACATCTTCGAGCGGGTATCCCAGAAAAAGCCCGATTTCATGCGGAAAGCAATGGCATTTTGCAATGCGGTGGGTGAGGTTTGCGATAAGCGTTTCTTCATCGAAATGCTGATAGCCGTAGTGTCCCATAAATTGACGGATTTCAGTCTCGTTGAACAATTGACTCAACACGTTGCGTCGGTAGACGTACACAAAACTGCGCCCGCAGCGTTCGGCAACGACGCGAACGAATACGCCTGACGGATTCAGGTCACGGTTCCAGCGGGCAAGCAAAGCGCAAAGCGGTTCGTGCATCGGCGTGCAGTTTTCGACGCAGAAGAGGCTGCCGACTTTGCGGGCGGCAAGCGTCGGCGCACACTGGCGAACCAGTTTGTAATCCATCAATCGCTGTGCAGTCATCGTTTTTCCTCTAGAGATTGCTTCGCTTCGCTCGCAATGACAAGACGAAGTTATGCGTTCGAGACTTCCTGAAGTTCCAGCATCTTGCTGAACAAGCCGCCTTTCGCCTTGAGTTCGGCAGGGGAGCCTGTTTCGGCGATGTGGCCGTCTTGCAGAACCACGACCTTGTCGGCGTTTGCGATGGTACGCATGCGGTGCGCGATGATGATGACTGTTTTGCCCTTCACCAACTGCGAAATGCCGCGCTGGATCTTGGATTCGTTTTCTACATCAAGGCTTGCTGTCGCTTCGTCAAGCAGGATGATGGGTGCGTCCTTTAACAATGCACGCGCAATCGAGATTCTCTGACGTTCACCACCCGAGAGCGTGTCACCGTTTTCACCGATGACAGTATCGTAGCCCTGCGGCATCTTCTGCACGAATTCGTCGCAACCCGCGAGTTTTGCTACCTTCAGGATTTCCTCGTCGCTGGCATCGCGCTTGCCGATGCGGATATTGTCCTTGATGCTCGTGTTGAACAGCACCACGTCCTGGAAGACGATGGAGAAATTCTTGAGGAGCGTTTCAGGGTCAATCTTGCTGATGTCCTGCCCGCCGAGGGTTACCATGCCGCCTTGAATATCCCAGAAGCGTGCCGCGAGTTTTGCTGCAGTCGTCTTTCCGCTGCCGCTCGGGCCCACAAGTGCGGTGATTTCGCCCTGCTTTGCCGTGAACGAAACTTTTTTCAGGACTTGCTTGTTCTCGTTGTAATTGAAGTCGACGTCCTTGAATTCGATATCGTAATTCTGCGGAGTGAATACGGTTACGCCTTCCTGAGGTTTCATCTGGTCCATTTCGCGGAACCGGTGCAGGCGCACATTCACAAAGAACAGTTCGGCGAGGTTGTTGAACACTAGGAAAACCGGATTGTAGACCGTTGCCGCGCACACGATAAACACCAGATAGGTGAATACATCGATTTCGCCCTTGGTCCAGAGGCGAGCGCCCGTAATCAGCACTGTGGCAAGGCCCATCTTGAGAATGCCTTGCGCCGAATTCAGGAACGAACCCACCTTCACGTCGGAATCCATCTGCGATTTTTCGTAGTTGATGCAGTCTTTGTCAAAATGATTGAGGTAGGCGGCTTCGCCCGAATACGAGCGGATTTCCTGCACGTTTTCGAGGCCTTCTTGGATGTCTTCCATGATTTCACGACGCATATTGTACGAATTTTCGAACCAGCGGTCCTGAATTTTCTTGGAAAGCGCAATGAGCAATGCCGCTGCGGGCACCACCCAGAAAAGTGCGATAGACATTTTCCAGTTGTAGCAGAACAGCATGATTCCGATTATGGTGACGCTTCCGATGGCGGCGAAAAGTTCCGGCACCGCATGCGAGAAAATCATTTCGAGAGCATTGCAGTCGTCCATGATGGTCGAAGTCAAGTCCGAAAGGTTCTTCTTGCCAAAGAACGAAAGCGGCAACTTACGAAGTTTTTCGGCAATCGAGACGCGGCGGCGCATGCTTTCGTCATACACGCTACTGTAAGTCGCGCTGTACGAGAACCTGTAAATGACAAGCACCACCACAAACAGAATTACCGCAATGCCCACATAGAACCAGGTCCCGTGCGGAGTCTTGCCTGCAAATTCACCGACGCCCATCTGCTCCATCAAAAAGTAAAAGAGCATCATCATCGGGAACATGAGCGAAACAAAGTGCAGGAATGTCCAGACAACGCCACGGACAAACGTGCGGGAGCCTTCTTCCGAAAGAGCAAAAGTATTCTGAACCCACTTAAACATTTTCGCCTCCTTCATTATCCTTGGAATTGTCGAGGGTCCATGTGACGGACTGCTGGTATTCGGCCCACATCTTGGCATAAATGCCGTTCTTTTCAAGTAATTCGCTGTGCGTTCCGCGTTCGGCGATTTCGCCTTCTTCGACAACGATAATCTGGTCGGCATTCACCACGCTTGTAAGCCTGTGGGCGATCATCAGTACTGTCTTGCCGGCGGCAAGCTTGTGCAATGCTTCTTGAATCAGGCGTTCGTTTTCGGGGTCTGCGAAGGCTGTCGCCTCGTCGAGCACCACGATGGGGGCGTTCTTCAAAATGGCGCGCGCAAGTACTACTCGCTGCTGCTCGCCACCCGAAAGATAAGTTCCCTTGCTTCCGATAACGGTATTAATGCCAGCGGGCAACTTGTCGATGATTTCGCGGCACTGCGCAAGATCGAGCGCCTTGTTTACCTGTTCGAGAGTTGCATCGGGCATTCCGTAGCGTACGTTATCTAAAATGCTCATCTTGAAAAGGCGCGTATTCTGGAACACGAACGAAACGTTTTTCATCAGTTCCTTCGGATCAATCTGCTTTACGGGAATACCGCCGATGGTAATTTCGCCGCTATCAACATCGAAGAATCGCGGCAAAAGTTTTGCGATTGTACTCTTGCCGCCGCCCGAAGGCCCGACAAGCGCTACCGTATGGCCCGCCGGTACCGTGAGCGAAATGTCGCTCAGCACCTGTTTGTCGGTATCGGGGTAGGTAAAGCTCACGTTTCGGAATTCCACATCGAACTTTTGCATCGGCACTGGATTTTCGCAAACCTCCAAATCTTTGGTGCGGGCGATATCGTTGATACGGTCAACTGCGATTCCCGCCTGGTTTGTGGCATTGCTCAGGTACATGCTGCGCATCACGCACTGCGAGAACAGTGGTGTTACCAACACGTAAATCATCATGTTCACGATGGTGAGCTTTACATCGCCGTCGTTACCGATGATGAGCGCTGCCGTTGGCACCAGGAACAGCACGAATCCGTTCACGAGAATCGTGTAGATGCAGTAAGGGACTTTCCAGTTGTCAGAATAGGCTGTCACCATTTTGTGGTAAGTCACGATGCTGTTGTAGAAACTTTTGAACGAAAAAATCGTTTGCTGGAAAACCTTGACTACGGGAATTCCGCGCACGTATTCCACCGCTTCGGCGTTCATCTCTTCGAGGGCCTGCATGTAGCGTTCCATGAACTTGGTTCCCCTGCGACCAAGGGTACCCAAAATGAACAAGGCGTATGCGATAGGCACCAAAGAGGCAAGGCCGAGTCGCCAATCGAAAACGAACATCATCACAAGCGCCACGATGGGAATCAGGATGGTGCCCGATATATCGGGCATTTCGTGCGCGACGA
>JAEEGH010004231.1_pt1 | contig 36966 bp, 24 predicted proteins | sample 9134181 | NCBI WGS metagenome assembly JAEEGH01 (sample SAMN16246544, study PRJNA631951) | gut metagenome | biome: gut microbiome; feature: rumen; material: DP-attached | host: Bos | place: Iran: Karaj | collected 2018-10
TTCTTCCTCTCGAATCGGCTGTGGTTCGCTCTTGCGAATGTCGAGTTCGTCAATGAGGTTGGTGGCACCAGCGTACTTGTCGATGATGAAGAGCACGTAGCGGGCATCCACGTTGATGGTGCGCTGCAGACGAGGCTCAAAGTTGACGTCGCCGCTCATGGCTTCCCAGTTGCCATCGAAAGCGAGGCCGATGAGTTCGCCCTTGCCGTTCATGATGGGGCTACCGGAGTTACCACCAGTGATGTCGTTAGTGGAGAGGAAGCACACGATGAGTTCGCCGTTTTCGTCAGCGTAGGCACCAAAGTCCTTCTTTTCGATCAGATCGATGAGGCCCTTTGGAGCATCGAACTCATAGTCGCCAGGCACGTATTTCTCGAGGATACCCTGAGCGGTGCACACATAGTCGTAATGAACAGCATCAGCAGGCATGTAGTCCTTCACGGAGCCATAGCTCATACGCATGGTGGAGTTGGCATCTGGATAGAGGCTCTTCTCAGGCTGAGTGTCAGCGTAGTATTCACGCAGACCCTTCACGAAGACGTGGTCGTTCTGGCTAACAGTTTGCATAGCCTGACGGTAAGCAGGAACGTGGCTGATAATGACTTCCATCATTGAGGTGTTCATGATGTAGGCGTAGTCCTTGCCGATCATCTTAGGTTTGGGGTTGGCGATGAAAGCCTTGATGCTTTCGGGAGTAGCGAAGATGCTCTTCTCATACACATTGTCAGCAAAAGCGTCGATGTCGCCCTTGAACTTCTTGTCGATGATGTTATAGATCTCAGGCAGTTCTTCAGCCTTGAAAGCAGCTTTGAAGGTCTTCAGCATCTCGGCGAAGAGCTTCTTCTCCACGCGCTGGTCGGTCTCAGCGAAGAGCTCGTCCACATCCATGGCTTGGAGCATCATGAGAGCGGCTTCTTGGCCTTCCTTATCCTTTGAAACGTAAGCATCGTAGTAGGTTGAGAACATGGAAGCGACGCCAGCAGGACCAGCCTGTGCAACGAAGTTAGGATAATAGATATACTTGGCCACTTCACCCAGGCCCTTGTAAGCTTCCTTGAGGTTCGGGAGGGCTTCCTTGTATTCTTCCTTGTTGTTGCGGTTCACCCACAGCATGAAGTTGTTTTCCAGACCTACCTTGGCTTCGCTGACCTTGTTCTTGCGGAGCATCTGGCACTGACCGATGAAGTTCTTCCAGGTGTTGGCAAGACCAGCGTGGTTGTCGGCATACATCAGGTTGATAGCGTCATCTTTTTGCATGAATTCATCCATTACTTCGAGTTCCTTGCCGAAGATGTCGATGATGATGGGATAGAAGGTATCCACGTTGTAGTCAATGCCGTAGCTTGACATGTAACGCTCGGTGCTGCCGGGGAAGCCCCAGATCATGGTGAAGTCGCCTTCTTTCACGCCATCGAGGCTGATGGGGAGGTGGTGCTTGGGAGTCAGCGGCACGTTGTCAGCTGAATATTCGGCTGGGTTGCCATCTTTGTCGGCATAGACGCGGAAGATGCTGAAGTCGCCAGTGTGACGGGGCCACATCCAGTTGTCGGTGTCGCCACCGAACTTACCGATGGATGAGTTGGCTACGCCGACCAGACGCACATCCGGGAACACCTGATACACGAACATGTAATATTCGTTGCCTTCAAAGAAGCCTTTGATCACGGGGTTGTATTTGCCGTCTTCTGAGGCAGCCTTTTCCAGATCCTTGATCTTGGTGCTGATGGCCTTGTTGCGAGCGGTCCAGTCCATATCGCTGGTGACCACGCCGAGGACTTCGTTGGTGACGTCTTCCATGCGGATGAGGAAGCTGGCAGTCATCTCAGGAGCGGGAAGTTCTTCGCTGAAGTTCTTAGCCCAGAAACCGTCTTTCAGGTAGTCGTGCTCCACAGAGCTGAGCTTTTGGATGGCGCTGTAGCCGCAGTGGTGGTTGGTGAAGAGCAGACCCTTCTCGGAGACGATCTCACCGGTGCAGAAGAAGCCACGAGGCTTAGCTTCGCTGCCAAGACCCACGATAGCATCCTTCAGACTGTTGTGGTTGATGCTGTAAAGCTCTTCAGGAGTCAGCTGAAGACCCATTTTCTGCATGTCAACATAATTCAAACGCTCCACGAACATGGGGAGCCACATGCCTTCATCGGCACGCACTCTGCCAACCATAGCTAAGATGGCGAGTGCAAAAACGAATAGTTTTTTCATTTTTAATTGGTTGTTATGTTAAATTTTTTTCTAAAAAATCGTGCAAAGATAGTGTTTTTATTGGTTTCGAATCTTATTGCCCAAGATAAAGCCGAAAATACCAGTGAGCAGGATGCCGATGGTGGTCTGCACCAGATTGAGCATATCCACCAGAGGTGATACGCCTTGCAGCACCTCTGAATCCATGCCGGCCATGTTCTTCAGGCTGACGCCCAAAGCCTCAACATACTCCAAGGGCGACACTTCCGAACGGAAGAAGAAGGCGAACAACAGCACGGTGACGATGTAGGTGACGATCATCTTGAACATGCTCTCGCCATAACCGAAAAACAGGTCTGAGAAGCTATTTTCGATGATGCGCCATACCCTACCCACTTTAGTCCAGAAGCTCAGGTTGGCATCGCTCAACTCGGTTATCATGCGACGGCGCTCCATGCGGCGACCTTGCACGTAACCCCAGTTGGCATCGGCATTGAATCCGCGTTCGTTCCACAAGCCGGTTAAGGTCTTGTAGATATCCTCAGCATCGGCCCAGCGGGCAGTGATGGAGGCGTCGGGGCTCCAGTCGGAGACCGTCTGCATGTCGTTGGTGCGCACCCCTGTGCCATATTGATGCCAATCCACAAGGAACTTGGTGTAAGCTTCCTTGTCCTGTTGCACAATACGGTCGTTGACCAGGTTCTCGCGACGGATGTTGGTGGCGTCGCCGAAATAGGTGTAATAGAGGCTGGAGTTGCTAATGCGGGCATGCTTGAAGAGCACCACGCCTTCGAAGAAACAGCGATAAAGGTCGCAGAAGTCGATGGTGGCATCCTCAAAAGTGGCTTGGTTGATGCTGGCATAGCGGAAATCGCTCCACACCATGTGGGCATACCTGAAACGGCAGTTGATCAAAGTAGCTTTTCTGAATGAAACGCCTTGCAGGTTGGGCTGCTCCGGCTTGCTTGAGCAATCGAAGCTGCAGCAATCCAAGACCGCCTCGTCGAAGCGACAATGCTTCAACGTGGCGTTCTTGAAGTTGACTTTGGTGAGGGTGCAGCCACTGAAATCAAGGTTTTCGAGCACTTGACCCGAGTAATCGACCCCTGTGATGACTTTATCTTCCATGGCTTATTACTTCTTCAGCAACACGTCTGGACCCATGTTGTAGTAAATATCCACTGGGATGCCTGCCTCGTTGACGCGGTCGAGGTCGGCTTGCAGCTCAGGTTTGATCACGCTCATCTCGTCCATCCAAGCCTTGGCGGCTTCGTAAACGCCGTTGCCTTGGCAAACGAGGATGTCGCCAGCGAGTTTCTCCACAGCGACTTTCATCTTCTCGAAGTCGATGGCATAGAGGCCTTCTTCGTTGCGAGTGAAAGCGCCTTCGTTTTGGAAGTAGTTGAAGGTAAGCATATTGGCCTTGCCGTGAGCGCTGGCGGCACCGAAACGCACTGAACGGAAGATACCCGCCATGAAGGTGGTGTAATTGTCTTCCATCGTGGTGTTGGTGTATTCGCCCATCTCAGCAAGCTTAGTCACCAGGTAGAGACCCAGCACATCGGCTTTGGCCTCTTCGATGGCGCTGTATTGGTTGCCCAACGCATCGCGGACAGTGCCTTTTTCGGTGATGGTGTTCTTGATGCCCATGCCGTGAGCGGTCTCGTGGAACATCACGTTAGCGAAGAAAGCGTCGAACTTGATGTGTTCCATGGATTCAGGAGTCATCAGCACGCTGGCGATGGGTTGGAGGATTTTCTCGAACTTGGCGGCCATAGCGTTCTTCAGCTGAAGCTTGCGGGTGCCACGTTGCAGTTGCACACGCTCGTCGTTTGGCAGGTTGATGGCAATGGTCTTGCTGTTGGCATTGCAATCACCAGCATAGTAAACGGCATCGTATGCGGCCAGGTCGGCGTCAGCACCGGGAACTTCTTTCTTGTACTCTTCCGATACTGGGAGTTGCTTCTGGAGTTCGGGGACAAACTGAGCATAGCGGGCCAGTTGTTTGGTCCATTCTTGGTCCTTGATGAGGATGAAAGCCTCGTGTGAAGCCTTGATGCCATAACGGGCGTCGGTGTAGTTCTCGATGGGACCGACCACCATGTCGATGTTGTTGTTGCGCACGTCCATCCAGCGCATGTCGCTCTCAAAGTAATCGTCGGTGCGGAGAGCCTTGGCGCGGAGGCGCAGGTATTCAGCGAACTCTTCGTCGCCAGCCAATTCAGAGGCGTCGTCGAGCAATGAAGCGGCCTTGTTGATCTGTTCAGCGAAGTAGTCGTGATACCACACGCATTTCAGGTTGCCGTTCTCGTCACGGACGATCATGGTGTATTGGCTGTTCTTGTCGGGATCGTCAAAGGCTTCCCATTCCTCTTCGGTCATGTCCTGAGGATAGAACTGGGCACCGGCAGGCTTCTCGCCGATACCTTCCACAAACGACTTGTTGCCGTCTAGGCCGTCCCAAGGACCGTAGGTGATGCAAGCGAACTTTTTCAGGTCGGGGTCGCTGATACGAGCCATCAGCTCTTCTTTGTCACCGTAGTTCTCTCTCCAGAAGAGGTCATCCATGATGTCGGCAGCCTCAAAAAGCAAAGGCAGCATCTCCTTTTCATTTTCGCTCAGGTGGCTGATGTCGCTTGTCAGCGTATATTCAGCATACTTGTCAATCAGCTTGGGCTGCGGTTCTTCGTTGGTTTTAGGTTGGTTAGAGCAGGCCGAAGCCATCACGGCTATAGCCGCAACAATAGTTAAATGTTTGATTTTCATAATATTAGATTTAAATTGTTGATTTCGATAATAAGCGTACAAATTTAAGTCATTTTTTGTATTATTGCAAATCATTATTTCCGTCATGAAAAAACGCAAGGTTCCGCATACTTTTGTCATCGTGTTTTGTTGCATCCTCGTGGCTGCTATGATGACTTGGTTCATCAAGCCGGGGAAATACGTCCAGGAGCAGGTGGACGGCGAGTCGGTGATGACGTTTTACTATCAGGATCAACTGCCAGAGCCGTATGCCCAGGAGTTTCATGCCGAGCCTCAGACCTGGCAGGTGTTTTCGGCGCTTTTCAAGGGTTTTGAGAAACAGAGCGGCATCATCGTCTTTATCCTGATTGTGGGTGGCGCCTTTTGGATTCTGAGCAAGAGTCGGGCCATCGACACGGGCATCATGGCTTTTTTGGGTTTCACAAAACGATTGGAGCACAACAAAGTTATCGGGAAAATCGGGGTGAACAACATCATTATCACCATGATTATGATCCTGTTTAGCTTGTTTGGCTCGGTGTTCGGGATGAGCGAGGAGACCATCGCCTTCACGCTGATCATCATACCGTTGGCCATCTCCATGGGTTACGACAGCATCGTGGGCGTCTGCATGGTGTATGTGGCGGCGCACATCGGTTTCTCAGGCGCCATGCTCAACACTTTCACCATCGGCATCGCCCAGGGCATTGCCGACATCCCGCTGTTTTCGGGCATCGGCTATCGCCTAGTCTGCTGGGTGATTCTCACCATCGTCGGCATCGTTTTCGTGTTGCTTTATGCCAATAAAGTCAAGAAGAACCCTAAAATATCGATCGTTTATGAGGACGATGAATATTGGAGAAATAATTCGTCATTGCGAGGAGCGGAGCTTAGCGACGCGACGCGGCAATCCACCAGTTCCGAAACAAGTGGATTGCTTCGGTCGTCCCTCCCTCGCAATGACGGAGCGTGGATTGTCTATGGCTTTATCGTGGCAATCCTGTTGTTCTGCGCCATCCGTTATCCCATGACGGCCATGAAGATTGGCAACAGCACCTCTACCCTACCCCTTTTGCCTATTGGCGCGGGTTTGTTTGCTTTGGTCGGCTTTTTCGCATTGCGGAAGTCGGTGCCTTATTTCATCCTGACCCTGCTGTTTGGAACGGTTTATTACCTGATTGTAGGCGTGTTGGGCTATGGCTGGTATATCATGGAAATCGCCACGCTCTTCCTTTTTATGGGCGTGTGCAGCGGCCTCAGCATTGGCAAGAGCGCCAGTGACATCGCCAAGCTCTTCATCGAGGGCATGGGCGACATCCTCTCGGCCGCTGTGGTGGTTGGATTGGCAGCGGGTATCGTCATCGTGTTGCAGGACGGCGGCGTTATCGACACCATCCTTTACGGCCTGTCGAAGTCGATGAGCAACCTCGGTGTCATCGCTTCAACCGAAATCATGTATGGCATTCAAACCTTGATCAATATTGTGATTCCGTCGGGTTCGGCCAAGGCTGCCATCACCATGCCTATTATGGCGCCGTTCAGCGACTTGATAGGTATCTCTCGTCAGACTACGGTGATGGCTTTCCAGTTTGGCGATGGTTTCACCAACATGATCACGCCGACCTCGGGTGTGCTCATCGCCACCTTGGGTGTAGCCCGCATCCCATGGGAAAAATGGGTGCGTTTCATCTGGAAGTTCATCTTGGTGCTGATCGTTGTCGGCGGGTTGTTGCTTATCCCCACCGTGACCCTGAGTCTGAACGGGTTTTAAGCTATTGTTTCACTATCTTCTTCACTGTTTTCTGGCCTTTTTCGTCGGTGACGTTGACGAAATAAAGCCCAGCTGGCAGGTTGCCGAGGTCGAAGGTTAGTTGATCACCTTGACATTGGGCCGATAATACCTGTTGCCCCTGGGAATTGAACACCTCCGCTTTTTTCAAATCCTTGCCCGTGATGGCGATCGCACCGTTGGTGGGGTTGGGTTGAATAGCTACGAAAGGCTCAGGAGCTGTTTCTTCTGTCCCCCAAGTTAAAGATGTTTGGCCAGCAATTAAAGGATAATCGGGCAGAGTGCAAAAGGCATAGTCAACGAAGGTACATACGCCATGAGCCCAGGGCACACATTCTTCCGTAGGCATTTTCTGAATCCACATAGGCCCCGCATCCAATGAAAAACGAATCCAGCCATAGCAGAAGCTGTTTTCTTCTAGTTGCTTTTTGAAACCGATGATGATCGAGTCTCTACTGTAACCTGGATCAAAATAAATCTTAGGATCGTTCTCTGGATTAGTTGGGGCGGGATACCAACCGGAAACCGAAGAAATCGTATCACCGACTTCCAATATTTGTTGTTCAAACCACCAGTTATCGTACGTGTAGGCAATTATATGCCATTCTTTATATTCAGTCCATGCTATAAAAAAGTCTCGATGAGAGTCATTGTCAAAATCCAGGAGCCTTATATTCCCAGGCCAATGGTCATCCGCATGCATTTCACGGGGATTAAAGGCATCGAAATATAAAATATCGCCCTGTTGGGTAAAAGCCATTTTAAAACCTAAGGACATTACCAATAATAATACTATTTTCTTCATTATTCAGCGTTTTTTTATTTGGGCAAAGATAATAAACAATTAGTAATTCACGCAAGGATGAACCATCAATGTCAAATCGTGATACCATTAGTTGATCCGATTGTAATACTGTGCTTTACGCCATGATTATAATTAGTAAAACCGTTTAATCTGTCACCTCGAACTCCCCGTAATATTCATCGCCGTTGGGGAGGAGGAAGGTTACGATGTAGCTGCCGGTGTCGTAGATGTAGAACAACACGCCGTTGGGCGTGGGGGTGGATTCCACTTGGGTCTCACCACCGCTCACTGAAGAAACTTCGATGTTCACCTGCCCCAAGTTCTCGGTGAATACTACGGTGAGCGTGTGGCCGTCAATTGATGCTTGGATGGCATAGTCTTTGGGGGAGCCTTGTATGCTCGCCTCTTTAATTTGAATTTGACTGTGCCCATCGTCATAATTTGTAATAACATAGGATGCATGGCACCAGACGGTTGTCAATAAAAGACAAAATACCGAAATGGCTTTAAATAATTTTTTGTAACGCATAGTATTTATGTTTTAAAAGCAACACAAAAATACTTGCAATAAAAAATCAAGGTCAAGAAAAAAATTATTTGTTTTATTTGGATATTTTATAAAACGATTTGAGTTTCAATTGAATAGAAATCCGTTTAAGACAACGGCAATCTTTTCATTACTGTTAAAAAGAAGTTGCAATCGCTTTTCACGTTCCCAAACCGTACGATAGGAAAGCTGCGTCAAAGCGGCAATCTGCGTGTTGTTCAATCCGAGAAGACAAAGATAAAAATAAGAAAAGTCTTTTTCTTTTAAACTTGGGTAATTGGTTTTCAACCTTTGAAACAAATCGCCATAATGTTTTATGGCAACTTGTTTCAACATGGCTTTTTGTTCGTCAGTTAAAGCAATGTCGGAATATTCTGAAACGGAGATATTCGTTTTGATAAATAGGTTTTCGTCGTTGCACAGTTTTAGGATATGTGTGCAAATAGGTTCTTCGGCAAAAGGAATATCCGCTTCGTTTTCGGTTTTTTTCAATGCATCCTGTTGTTTTACCTTTTCTTTTAGCTCCTGCAAGTTTTCGTTACTCCGCCGCAGGCGTCCCGATAAGGCTTTTTGTTTCAATTTATGAGCTAAACGTTCTGCTTCAAACTGTTTTTCAAGTTCTTTGTTTTTCCTTTTGTTTTTCCGATACAGATAGCCAAAGACAAATAAAGCCAATAACAACACGATGAAGGGAACCGTTACCAACCTCATTCGTTGTCTGATCGCCTGTTTGTTTAACCTATCCTGCCTTTGTTGAATGAAAGTGCCATAGGATTTGGTCAATTCTGATTTCACAGTGCTGCTGTCTTCATTTTGAGTGGCAAAGGGAATAAGGAAGTTGGCATATTTTGGTAGTTCATCGTATTTTCCTTGATTCTTACATATTTCGGCAAGCCATTCTGCAGCCTGTTTTTTTGCTTCTGTATCCAGAGAATCGTCAAACACGATATTTAAGTATTTCCATGCAGAGTCATAAATGGTTTCGTGATAATAAATCTCCCCAATGCTCAAACATCTTGAACAGAATTCGTTATTACTTTCAGAAATACCAAGTAAATGGTAAAGCCGTTTCAACGATGGATCTTTGTCTGTGGTTTTCTTATAATTAAAATAAGCGAGATGTCCAGCCACCATCTTGTAGGTAAGATTGTTTGTGTCAGGCAGAAGCTCAAGAGCTTTATGGTAATAATAGTCAGCAGAATCGAAAACGTCCATCATGTCATAATGGGAGCCAATCTCATCCAACATCCATGAAATCTGCCAAGGCTCGGCATCAAACTTGTGATAGTAGGTTAGAGCTTGGTTTCCGAAATAAATGGCTTGTTCATGAAGATATTGATCGGAAAAAATATCGACAAGCCGTGTATAGGTCAACGCCATGAACTTTGCTTTCAGCCCCACCAGCTCTTTTTCAGGGTAATGCTCCTCCATGATTTGGATAGCCTTCATATACTCCTCACAGGCCGGCACCACGCTGTCCATCTCGTGATAGCCCACGCCGTTCATGTAGTGGCATCGGGCGGCAAGAAAGGGGTTGTTCACGGAATCGAAATAGACCATGGCTTCCAGCAACTCATCGCGGTTGGCCTGGGTGTAGTCGTTCTTGTAGAGGGCTTCGGAAAGCAACAGTTGGTAATAAGGGTCATCCATCTCCTCATCCAACAGCAGGGTCAAGGCGCTGTCGGGCTGCGACTGCATCAAGGTATCGATACGGGCAAGCTCAGGAGAAGCCATCCTATCGGTAGTGGGAGGCTTCGCACAAGCCACCATCAACACCATCAACCAACCTATAATGCCAAACCGTTTCATCTAATCGTTTTTTATTTGCCCCATCGGGTGCAATTGCAGTCCTTCGAGGCCTTGCGCTGACCGAAACGCTCTTGGCTGCTACAGCTCGATAAGGTTATGGCGGCGATCAGGATTCCTAAAACCAATAATATCCGTTTTCTGTTCATCGTATTTTATGGATTGCTTCGCTACGCTCGCAATGACACGGGGTCATTTTGCAAGCCACACGGATGGATTTAGTGTTTCGGTGCCTTGACGTAGCTCGAAATGAAGCTCTGTCTTGCCTTCGGAGCGGTCGGTATGCACCTTGCCGATATCTTGTTTGGTCTTCACTTTGTCGCCACGGTTCACGTAAGCCTCGTCCAACTGCGAATATACGGTGAAGAAATCGCCGTGACGGATGATGACGCCGATGTTGGAGGCCGAGGGCTTCACCACGCTCACCACCACGCCCTCGAACACGCAACGGGCCTTGGCGTTCTCCACGGTGGCAATGTCAACGCCGTTGTTGGTCACGGTAACCTTGTCGGAGATAGCCGAGGTGTGCTTGCCGTAAGAACTCGACACCACTCCCCTCTCAACCGGCCAAGGCAGCTTGCCCTTGTTGGCCGAAAAACTTGTGGAAAGGGCTTTTTCAGAGGGCGTAAGCGCCATTTTATCAGGTTTTGGAGTAGTTCCCTTTTTAGCGTTTTTCGCTTCCTTGGCGGCCCGTTCGTTGGCTTTCCTGATCTCCTCTGCGATGATGTCGTCGATCTGCTTCTGGAACTTCTTGGCCTGCGCCTGCTTATCCTTGATGCTTTGCTGGATGCTGCCTTCCTTTTTCTTGAGTTGCTTCACCTGAGTGTCAAGCTCCGCCTTCTCTTTGATCAAAGCATCCTGCTGCGCCTTTTGTTCAGCCAACAGCGCCGCTTGTTCTTCCTTGTTTTGCCTAAGCTCCTCCACTTCGTTACGTACCTTGGTGCGAGTAGTGGCGATCTGGTTCATCTTGGTTTTACGGGCGTCGGCAAATTGCTGTATGTAACGCATCCGCTGAAACGCCTGGTTGAAGTCTTTTGAGGCAAACAGGAACTCCAGATGATCGTAATGGCTCCTGTTTTTATAGGCGAACTGCACCATTTTGGCGTATTCGCCGCTCAGCTTTTTCAGTTCACCGTTGAGCGACTTGATGTTGTTTTCGCCTTTTTTGATGCTTCTTTCAAGAATCTTAATCTGTTCGTTGCAGGCATTGATCAGCTTTTGGCGGTCTTTGATTTTCTTGTTCATCAACGACACCTGCCCCATGGTCACCTCCTTGTTTTTCGAAGTCTCCTTCAGCAACTTGTTGGCGGTTTCAATCTCCTTTTGCAACGACTTGATTTCTTTTTCGAGCGACTCTTTGCTGCGTTGTGCATAGCCTCCCGCTGAAAAGAGAAGCGTCAGCAGCACCAGCATCATCCATTTGATTGTGTGCTTCATAGCTTCATCCTTTCATACTTTTTGTTGATTTTGATCGGGAAGGTGGTAGGCTCATTCCATTGGATATCCGAATAACGGATTTTGGCCGCATAAGGTCCAAATTGGATGGCCACATGGTCGTTAGCGCCATTGCCAAGCAGCAACGCCTGGGTTTCCTGCAAAGTTGCGGGTAGATGCATTTTCTCGGCCACCAGCTGGAGTGGCTCGGCAAGATAGGTTTGATCCATCCTGTTGACCATAATCACGGAATCCTGGGTGATCAAAGTGCGGAGGCTCTCCATGCCCATCATGGCTGAGGCGGAGATCCACACGGCGCTGTCGCGACGCATCCTGAGCGTGCCGTTGAAGGTGAAAGTTGAGAGGTTGGAGGTGAGAGTTACTTCCCCGCTGATCTTGGCTGTCATCCATTCATAATCGGCATGAGCCGTGGGTGAAACCACTTTTTTATGTGAGGTACACGAAGCCAACAGCAGTAGCAAAAAGCCAACAGCTGTGATAACTTTTAACTTTTCACTATTAACTCTTAACTTCATAACGCATTGGCTTTGTTACGGTATTCAGCGGCTTTTTCCGGCTTGTTCACTTTATCGAGGATGTCAGCATAATGCTGATAATAGGTCTTGTCAGGGCTCTTCAGTAACTTGACGGCCTTCTCCATTTGTGCTTCGGCGGCTTTGTACTCGCCTTTTTGGTATAGCACCCAGGCGTATGTGTCAAGATAAATGGCGTTGTTGGGTTCCAGTTCCACGGCGTGGAGTGCCATGGCTTTGGCTTTGTCGAGGTCTTCCTTCCGAAGCGAAAGGTAATAGGCGTAGTTGTTCAACACCAAGACGTTGTCTGGATCCTGGTTCAGCACTCGGTCGTAGGCTTGAAACGCTTTTTCCGTCTCGCCAACGGAGTGGTAAAGATCGCCGAGATAGCTGTCGAAGTCCATCAGAGCGTTTTTGTCGGTCACAAACTTTCGACCTTTCTCGAAATAACTGATGGCTTCCGCATCCTGCTTATCCAGCGCATGCGACACTCCTGCATACCAATAGAATATCGGTTGGGTGGGATAGAACTGCAAAGCCTCAACGGAGTGTTTCTTCAGGGAGTCGTTTGCGCGCAATGCGCCATCGCAAATCACCAAATATTGCCATGCGGCATAGTTGGTGTGGTCATATTCCAGGGCTTTTTGAGCCATCACACTGCAAGGCTGATACTCCTGCTTGTTGATATGATACGAAGCCATCACCAGATATCCCATCTTGTTATCGGGATAGTTCTCAAGAAAAGCGTTGCCAGCACGCAAAGCCTGTTGGTCGATATCCTTTGCATCCTGATGCTTGTTGAACCAATATTCGTAAATGTTGGCTTTCGTGTTGAAGTCCAGATTCTTGTTGTTGATGGCCTCTATCAACTCGTCGAAGGCCTTGTCGTATTCCTTCTTGTTCTCGTAATACTCCAACAACGAGATGTTGATGTAGGGATCAGAGGAATCGATCTCCTTGATTCGGTTATACAGCTTAACGGCTTCTTTCTCCTTTTTGTTTTCCATATAGACCTTGGCGAGCATGCTGTAATAACGGGTGTTTTCGGGATTTTCGGCAATCAGTTTTTCCAGTTCGGAAATCACTTTCTTGGTGTTGCCTTGGCGTTGGTAGATCTCTACCTTTTGCTCGCTCACCAATGCGCTGACACCGGCTTGTTGCTCGAGAATATCGAGTTTTTCGATGGCTTTATCGTAGTTTTCCGTGATCAGATAAGCCTCAATCAGGTTCGACAGCATGTCGACATCGCCAGGGTATTTGGCGGTAAGTCCTTCAAAGACCTTGATATAGTCGTCAAACTGCTCCAAGGTGCGGTAAAACATGGCTAAACGCATCTGGTACCATTTGTTTTCGGGATCCAGCTGGGCAGCCTGCTTGATCATCTCGAAACCCTCTTCCATTTTACCCGCCTTGACGTATTGTTCGCTGAGTTCGAACATACTGGCGGCATCGTTGGGCATGAACTTCAGGGCTTCCTCAAAGTTTTTGATGGCACCTAAAACGTCTTCATTGTATTTACATTCAAGTCCCTTGGAAAACGCCAAGGCATTCTTCCTTACGTCCTCCTGCGAGAAACCCACTGTGGCAATCAACAGTAATAATATGATTAATAATCTCTTCATCTCTAACCTCTCAGTTCTCACCTCTCACCTCTTCCCAGTGTGTCCAAACCCTCCTGCGCCACGTTCTGTCTCTGAGAGCATCTCCACCTGCATCGGCTCTACCTGCTCGCATTTGGCAATCACCAGCTGGGCAATACGGTCGCCGCTGTTGATGACAAAGGCCTTGTCGGACAGGTTAATCAGGATGACACACACTTGACCCCGGTAGTCGGCGTCGATGGTACCGGGCGAGTTCAACACGGTGATACCGCTCTTGATGGCCAATCCGCTGCGGGGACGCACCTGCCCCTCGTAGCCTTCGGGGATCTCCATGTAGAGCCCTGTAGGCACCAAAAAACGCTGCATAGGTTCGAGCGTGACAGGACCTTCGGGTAGATAAGCACGCAGATCCATACCGGCGGAATTCACCGTTTCGTATGCCGGCAAAGGATTATTTGAGGTATTTACAACTTTAAGCTTCATGATGTGTTTTCTTTTTGATGATATTCATTACGCCCTTGATCAAATCACGTTCCATCCAGCAGATGGCAGCCACAAAGACCAGCAGCAATGCGGTATTAACGACTAAAGTCAGGATAGTATTGTTGAAATGGAGCGATTTCTGAACGAAAAACAGAGCGATAGCCAAGGCGAAATAGATGAAAGCAGATTTCAGGTCGTAAGGTATCGGGGCTTTTTTCTGTCCCACGAAATACGATAGCACCATACAGGTGCCATAGCCCGCAAAGCCACCCCAAGCGCAAGCCATATAGCCGTATCGGGGCACAAAGATGAAGTTGATGGCCAAGAGCACCACACAGCCGATGGCGCTAAAGATGGCACCCCACCAGGTTTCATCGATGAGCTTGTACCAGAACGAAAGGTTGAAGTAGATGCCCATGAAGATTTCAGCCATCATCACTATCGGGATCACACGCAAGCCTTCCCAATAATCGCTCTTAATGATGTGCTTCAAAAGCGGCATGTACATCACCACGGCGAGGAACGCCAGCAGCGTGAAGATGATGAAATATTTCATTACCTTGGCTTGGCTCTCTTTGTCAGCCTTATCACGCTTGCCACCAAACACAAAGGGTTCGTAGGCGTAACGGAAGGCCTGGGTAATCATCGCCATGATCATCGCGATCTTCACGCAAGCACCATAAATGCCCAACTGAACATCGCCCTCCTCCCCTGGCACAATGAAACGATAGCAAATCTTGTCGGCCACTTGGTTGAGGATACCGGCCAATCCCAATAGCAACAACGGCCATGTATAGTTCAGCATCTGCTTTAACAGTTTGCTGTCGATGCCAAAACGCAATTTCTTGATTTCAGGGATGAAGCCAAGCGTGATCAAGCCCGTGCAGATCAGGTTGACAATGAAGATATAGCCGACTTGGTAGCTGTTATCGTACCACCCCATCAAGGCGGGACGGCTTTCTTTCAAACCTGGTGCCACCAAGAAAATGAACAAATTCAAGCCGATGTTAAGGAAGATAAACGACAGCTTCAGTATGGCAAACTTGATGGCTTTGTTTTCAAAACGAAGGCGAGCAAACAAAATGGCCTGGAAAGCGTCTAAAGCCACGATAATAGCCATGATTTCCACAAACTCAGGATGAGTCTCGTAATGCAAAGCGTTTGAGATGGGGATCAAGAAAACACTCACCAAGGCCACAAACACCAAACTCACCAATCCTACGGCCAAACCCGAAGTGGAAAACGCTTTGTTTGGATCAACACCCTCTTTGTTGGAGAAACGGAAAAAAGTGGTTTCCATGCCAAAGGTCAAGATCACCAATAGTAGGGCTGTGTAGGCATAGAGATTGGTGACAATACCATAGCCTCCTGATTCTGCGGCAATCTTGTAGGTATAAAGCGGCACCAGCAAGTAATTCAAAAACCTGCCTACAATGCTGCTCAGGCCGTAAATGGCGGTTTGCTTCGCAAGTGAACCAAGTTTATTCTCTGACATGGGCTGAATTTTATTTCAGAAACGCAAATTTAACAATTTTATTTGACTCGGGGTAATTTGATGGTAAACTTTGCTCCTTCACCTTCCTGACTCTCAAACGAAATCGTTCCACCGGCCTGTTGGACGATGTTGTAGGTCAACGAGAGACCCACGCCCGAACCGCCTGTCTTAGTGGTGAAATTGGGCACAAAGATCATCTTCTTGTCTTCTTCCTTAATGCCTTTACCATTATCCTTAACGGCAATGACGACTGATTCTTCGGTGGATTGAAGCGTCACGTCTATCCTGCCATCAGGCTTGTTTCCGATGGCCTGCACGGCGTTCTTGACAAGGTTACCGACCGCACTGTTCAGGTTGGTCTTGTCGCCATTGAAAGTAAAGTCCGTTTCAGGTTCCACCTGGTAATTGAATGTGATGTTTTCGATGTTGTTGTACAGATTCACCACGTTTCCGACAAGCTCAGCCAAATCCAAAGGCTGCGGATGGTTCTCGGGTAATTTGGCATAGCGAGAGAATGAGGACGCAATGTCAGAAAGAGCGTCAATCTGTTCAATCAAAGTGTTGGCGGTACGCTGCATTTGTTCAGGAGTCACTTGTCCGTTTTCGATGTTGTGTTGCAACATCTGCACACTGAGTCGCATCGGGGTAAGTGAGTTCTTGATCTCATGCGCCACCTGTCGGGCAACACCTCGCCAAGCCGATTCCGTAGTAGTGCGTTTCAGCTCGGCAGCACTCTTTTCAAGTTCTTCAATCAATTGATTGTATTGGTCAATCAGAGCGCCTATTTCGTCCTTGCTCTTCCACTCCAATTTCTCGTTCGACTTGTTGATGTCGACCAGTCGCATCTTCTCCTGCAAACGCACCAAAGGATCGGTTACACGGCGTGTGATGATCAGCACAACAGGCAGGAAACCGAAGATGATCAACAAGATGATGTTGATATAGGTCAAAACGTAGTAGAGGATCTCCGTTTCCAAGTCGGATTGGCTTGAAAAATAAGGCAAGTTGAGATAAGCCAATGTCTTGCCGCCAATGTCTTGAATGGCAATATAGGAGGACTGGTACACCGCATTGCCCACTTTTTCATTGTGGATGTAGTACAACGCCTTCTCGCCTTGCAAGTTATGATAGGCCTCGGCATTCATCAGCGACGATTGCAGCTGTAGCTCTATGATTTCAGGTGTGGTCGTAGCGAACAGTTTGCCATTGACATCGTACACGTTGATATCGGTGAAAAACGTCTCAGAATAACGTCTCAAGACATCGTCAAGCATCGGCTTAAAACCGGGCTGTTTCATAAATGAAAAGTCAACCTCGCCTGTGATGTCGAGCGAAAGCGTGCGGGTACGGTCAAAATGGGTTTCATTGGCTTTTTGGGTGTAGAGACTACGCAGATATATCACGGAAATAGGGCCAACCAACAGGAATGAAATGCCCAAAGCCACTAGCACGAGCATCTGGAAACGACTGCTCAGGTTTCGTGCCGAGGGATTGCTGCGCATCACCCCGCCTACGAAATAGACCAACAGGTATAAAACCAAGAGGAAGAAGAAAAACACCACAAAAGGAGCGGTCATTTCCATCCAAGTACGCCGGTCGGTGCTAATGGCAAGCACTTTATTGGTATCCTCAACCTGGTATACATAGTGCTTCAGTTTCCTACCATAGCTGAATTCATTGACCGGGTGCTTGAAGTCGGCCAAGTAATTTGGATAGATGTAAGAACCGTACTTATAAACTAAGAGACTGTCCCGATAACAAGCCACCGATGAGCGCAGCAGCAAGGCGTTATGGTCATGCTGAAGCATTTTGGACAATCCAAAGCCTCGTGGGGTGACGGGTTTTGTAAACTCCAGGTAAAGCATCCGTTGCGACATAGGATCGTCATCCGATTCGATAGTGAAGATGGCCATGTAATTGGGGTCAAGGGAGTTGTAATCCACGTAATAGAGACCGTCACCGAGACTCACGCCATGGTTTTCTTGGATTTTGTCATTGAAATACGCATTGCAATCGGTCAGGATATCGTATGGTTGTACGACCAATTCTTGATCTGGCGAGCAGATGGCCGATGCCACATTGTATTGGCTCATCACGGAATCAAGAAGGAAACTACGCATGTAATCTACCAACACTTCCTCCATGATATTGTCGGAGAAAGCCATGGCATTAAATGTTGAGTCGTGCTGAACACCAAAAAGAAACTGCTGATATGACTGTTCAAAGTCTTGATCCCTTTCGAAAGAGAGTTCCTCCGCCAAGGTCCGAATCTGATTGTTTTCGAAACGCGTGTATTCCTTGTTGTACAAAACAGTGAGCATCATGCCCCAAAGCACAAACTGAGCTACTATCACCAAAAACTCGTTCCGTTTTTGCATCAGAGGCTTCAAAAGCCAGCGAACCATCATGGAATAAGTGACAATGAACAATAGGCCGACAAACAAGGCCAAAAAGCAATAGTCCATCCGCATCGCCGAAGGAATCAGAAAACCTTGGGTAAACCCATAACGGAATATCTCCCTGAAAGCTATGAAGGACAGCGCCAATACCCCGATCGACAAAAGAACCAAGGTGAGTATAGGCTTTTTACGCAACCAGGCAAAGGATTTCTGATGTAGACTGGAAGTAAAATAGCGAGCCACCAACAGGTAGGCACAAAGCAGCATCAGGCAGGCACAAACTATTAAAAAGGCGAGATTTGAGGAGTTCCAAGTCGAAGGGAAACTGATGTTACAATAGGAAAGCAACTTGCCGGAGCGGGAATAAACTGGGCAACAGTCATCCGTTTGAACGCCACTAAAGGTGACATTGTGTTTGCCGAACATGGGCTGTAACTTATTCACAAAGTACTCGTTTTCAATCGGATATGTTGTATTCAGCAAAGAAAACAGATAGAATGAATAAGCTCCATAGTCATCAGAGGTAATCAAAAAATCACCGATATTCAAATTGATGATGGTATCGTTGCCAAGGTCAACACGTTTGCGCAATAGTTTAGGTTCAATCAAATTGTTATTCCAGTACACCAAGGAGTCCTTGTAGAAGACATAAACGCCAACGGAGGAAGGAAGCTGATAACTCAGCGAGGTAAAGCCTGTGGAATAATTCAACTGATCGAAGGAATACAACAAATCTGTTTGGGCTTGATGCAATTCATTATCCTGTTGATAAACGACTTTTTGAAGATGTTTCGAAAAAAGTTGATGCGACGAACGTGAAAGCGAAAAGAAATGAAAAACCAAAATGGATCCGAGCATGATAAAAATCACACACAGAATCCAAGAGATAAGATGAGTTCTAATCTTTCTATTGCTTCTCATAACGATACACTAAACTTGAATACATACCCGAGCGACGAGCTTTACAATTCGATTTTAGGCCCACCCAAGCGCCACGGATCAAAGGAAGGCTATGGCCAAGGTATTTTTCACTCAAAAATGAAATATAGTAAGCATCCCAAATAAGACGTTGAGTATCAATGTATTTGAAGTCATTTGCATTCAAAATACCTTGTAAACAATCCTGAGTGAAGTGATTCAGATGACGCGGTACATCCCATGCCGCCCACTTATTATTATAGTATTGACAATCAAACGATTGGTAGTTAGGAAGAGCGATTACCAAGCGTCCTCCAGGCCTTAACAAACGCTTCAATTCTTTTGTCTGAAATTTCAGATCATCTACGTGTTCCAGGACATGCCACATCGTAATCACATCGAATGATTGATCTGGTAATTTTTCGTAATCTGTAGGTTTCAAGGGAGTAAAACCAAGGCGAGATTGAGCGATATTTGCGGCTTGTTCTGAAGGCTCAATACCCATTACTTCCCATCCTAACTTCTTGACTTGCAATAAGAAATCACCAACTCCACAACCAATATCAAGCAAGCGGCCCTTGACCATATCACTAGTTGCCATAGCAACTTTGCCTCTCAGATTAATGGATTTAACACGCTCATAAATTTTGGGAATAAAGCCTTTGGAGTTTTGCTGGTGGCTATAATACTCATCCGATTTATAATAATTACCTATTACTTCAGGTGCGGGACGGGGAACGGTAAATACCAACCCGCAATGATCACATTGAAAAAGCTCAAATTCTTCCTGGGTTAAAAAATAATCCTTAACCTTCAAAAAGGAGTGATTTGTTGGATTTCCGCACCAAGGACAAGTATTCATAATATCTGTGTTTTCACGTGAAACAAAATAGCTATCTTCCTAAGAATATGGCTAATACGGAAATATCAGCCGGTGAAATGCCGCTGATTCGACTGGCTTGGCCTAGGGTCTCAGGGCGATATCGATTCAGTTTTTCTCGAGCCTCAAACGACAGTGAAGTCAGCGTATGATAATCAAAATCAACGGGTAGTTTAACGTAATCCAGTCGGTTCAATTTCTCAGCCAAATCGTATTCTTTGTTAATATACCCATCGTATTTGATCAAGATTTCAGCCTCCTGAACACATTCCCGAGTGAAACGATCTTGCAAATTATACTTCTCTGTAAGCCATGGCAGATGGGCAATCATATCAAACAGATTTAGCTGAGGACGTAACAAGATATAGCCTAATTTAGCTCTCTGTGCTATAGCAGAGGTACCTTGCGACTCAAGGAAACCGTTGATTTCATCTGGAGTGGCACTTGTATTATTCAAGTATTCGATCATCTCATCAACAATGTGTTTTTTCTCCAGATAGTGTTGGTACCGCGCTTCCGTGGCTAAACCCAATTGATAGGCTTTTGGTGTAAGACGAGCGTCTGCATTGTCCTGACGCAACAAAATACGGTACTCTGCCCTACTGGTAAACATTCGATAAGGCTCGTCAACACCTTTAGTGATGAGGTCATCGATCAACACGCCAATATAAGCCTCAGAACGTGAAAGCACCAAAGGTTCCTCATCGTGAATCAGCAAATGAGCGTTAATGCCCGCCATCAATCCTTGACAAGCCGCTTCTTCATAGCCAGTGGTACCATTGATCTGTCCAGCAAAAAACAGGCCATGGACAACTCTTGTCTCCAACGAATGATGCAACTGTACCGGCGGGAAGTAATCGTACTCTATAGCGTATCCAGGACGGAAAATCTTGGCATTTTCAAAGCCTTCAATGGCACGCAGAGCTTCGTATTGGATATAATCAGGCAACGACGAGCTAAATCCATTGAGGTAGTATTCTTGTGTTGTCCAGCCTTCAGGTTCCACAAACAATTGATGTGAATCCTTGTCAGAAAAACGTTCTATTTTATCCTCGATACTCGGACAGTAACGCGGCCCAACCCCTTGAATTCTGCCGGCAAACATAGGCGAATACTTGAATCCTTTTCTCAGGATATCGTGTACTTTGAGCGAGGTACGGGCAATATAGCAGCTTCTTTGATGCGAAATAGGCTCATGTGGTAAATAGGAAAAGCCTATTATTTCCTCATCACCTGGTTGCTCAACAAGCTTACTAAAGTCGATGGTACGGCCATCAATACGCATTGGCGTCCCCGTCTTCAAGCGTTTAACCTCAAATCCACGATCTTTCAGCTGTTCTGAGATTCCATGGCTCGAGGCCTCCCCTATCCTACCTCCAGAGAAATGCATTTCGCCAATATGAATCAACCCATTCAAGAAGGTGCCATTGGTAAGGATGACCGTCTTTGAATAGACATCGCCACCCATAAAGGTATGCACGCCACAAACACGGTCACCGTCAAACAAAAGCCCATCAACGGTATCTTGCCAAAAATCCAAATTCGGCGTATTTTCCAAAATGGAACGCCATTCGGTTGAGAACATCATCTTGTCGCTTTGGCAGCGAGGACTCCACATAGCCGGACCCTTGGAACGGTTCAACATGCGGAACTGGATCATAGTTTTATCAGAAACTACACCCGAACAACCACCCAAGGCATCAATCTCACGGACAATTTGTCCCTTGGCAATGCCACCCATAGCAGGATTGCACGACATCGACGCAAACAGCCTAATGTCCATGGTGACGAGCAAAACCTTGTTACCAAGATTGGCTCCTGCCGCGGCCGCTTCACATCCAGCATGCCCCGCACCAACTACAATGATATCATATTTCTCAAACAGCATTTTCTATGGCGTTTCACATGAAACAAAATATTTATTTATTTGATATTCAATTTATTATAAAATAGTTCAAGACAATTTTCCTCTTTATTACGCATCGCCTCGCGGTCGATATCCGTAAGATCGTCAAATCCCACCAAATGCAAAACTCCGTGAATGATCACACGCAATAACTCGCTTTCAAACGTACGGCCAAAGGTAAGGCCATTCTCCGCAATTCGATCCAAGCTCAGGCAAAATTCACTCGAAATATAAGTTTCACAATCCCCTAAAGGGAAGGTCACGATATCCGTATAGAAATCATGGCCAAGACGCTCACGATTGATGTTCAATAAGGTGTCGTCACCGCAAAAATAGTAGTGCAACTCCCCAACTTCGTAACCCTCACCCTCAATCACAGAGGTAATCCAAGAGCGAACCTGATCAAAATCAAGTTGGGGCATCATCACGTCAATGGTATGAAACTGTATCATGGCTATTTACTATTCTTTTTGAGGTAATATTCGTTGATCTTCGATTTGTAATAAGGCTGATATTGAATAGGATTCAAACGAAGGAAATCCTGATTCTTCTTCAATTGCTGTTGATAGAAAATCTCATCAACTTGACGGTCAAACTTGGTACCTTTATACTCGTTTGACTTCCGTTTTTCGTCCTGATCACGCTTTTGTTGAGCTTTTTCCGATTCTAACATACGCGACATGATCTGACGGTTTCGCTCCAAGGTTTGATTGGTGATCTTCTTGTTTACTATCTCTTCCTCAAGACGCTCCATATCTTGCATGATCTCCTTCAAACCATCGTCGCCCAACTGGCCATTGCTCTTCATCTCGTCAAGCATCTGCTGCATGCCTTGGCGAATCATCTCCTGTTCAGCTGCCATACGAGCCAATTCTTCGGACATCTGAGAAGACGACTGCCCCTGCTGTTGCTGCATTTGTTCACGCATTTTCTTCAGCTGCTGGCCCAATTGTTCTTGAAGCTGTAGCATCTGCTGCATGGTCTGTCCTTGTTGGCCTTTCTGAGGCTTGCTCTTGCTTGAACAAGAGCCCGATGCCATCATAGAGCTCTCCATCTCTTGAAGCGATTCTGCAAGCATCAATGCAAGGTTATTCATCGACTTCAAAGCTTGTTGTTGGTAATTGACAGCCATTGAGAAACGCAGCTCGTTGATGTATTTCAAAGCCAATTCCGTCTGACGGTCGATAGAAGCAATCTCGTCAAACACGAAATTTTGCACGGCCGGTTGGCGCAAGGCCATGGCTCGTAGCGAATCCTCAACCATCACAAAATTGTCGGAAAGCTCCTTCTGACGGACGATTTTGGCGCTAATTGAAGGATCATCGGTGCGCATGTGGCCAACCTCATCCATCAACGACTCTTGTTGATGTGATGAACGGACAACATTTTCGAGCAGGATACGGACCAGATGAGCATCCTCGGCAAGTTGTTCAGCGCCGCTCATCTGCATCTGCATCATCATGGAATTCGACATTTCCTGCATCTTCTTTCCTGCGCTTTGTTTCTTCTGTTTTGAGCCTTGTTGTTGGTTACCAGACTCGCTGTTTTCCATCTCAGAAGCCTCCTCCAGGTCTTGTTCGATGGACTCCTCCTGGCTTTCGTCCTTTTGCATATTGAACGGATCGGTCAGCGACTCGTTACGTTCTTGTATGCTATCGAAACGCTGCATCATTTCCTCAAATTGCTGCTTGGCATCTTCAGCCGACAGCTCATTGTCTTGGTTTTGCAGCTCCTCCCCTAACTTGTCCAGTTGATCCATTAGCTCATTGAAGTCCTTCTCCACCTTCAGCTGTTCCAAAAGCGACAGATTTCTATCAAGCAGATCTTGCATCTTGGCATTGTTTTGCTTCATGTTTTGCAGCATTTGCTGCATTCTATCACGAGGCATTTGATCCAGCAACTTCTCCATCTCTTCCATCATCTTCTTCAACTCGTCAGGAAGCACTTCATCAAACAACTGGTTGATTTTTTCTTGCTTTTTCATCAACTCTTCGTTGGCCAAATCATGTTCTTTGATGAAATCGCTCAGCTTTTCTTGCTCTTCCTGTAAGCGGTTCCACTCCTCCTCCATCTGGGTCTGCTTTTCAAGCAAATCTTTGATCTTCTCTTTATCCGTCCAATCCAACTCTTTCTTGGAGGTCAGTTCCTGAAGCATTCTCTCGATGTCTTCCTTAAGCTTTGAAGCCTCTTCTGAACGATTGGCCATGCGCTCCATAATGTCGTTTTCGGTTTGATCAACGATAGAATCAAGCGCTGCCAACGAAGGCTTATAATAGGAGAATGTCTCCGATCGTTTCGACTTGGGGCCATGGAATCCGTCGTTGTCCCAGACTTCGAAATACACTTCCAAATGCTGCCCAGGCAACACGCCGAGACTATCCATGTCGAAATGGTAGAAGAATGAGGTTCTGGGGCTGGTACGGTCAAACGCTACAGGCAGTACTACTTCACGTTCCGTAGGTTGTTTGATATCGCAATGAAACACCAACTTGGTAAACCCGTAATCGTCAGTCAGCAAGCCCGAATAGTAAACCTTGGATGAGAGTTCCTCGTCGTACGATTCCACGCGGATATCGGGGAAAGCGTCAGGAAGCACATCCACCGAGAAGCGGATCGGGTCGAAATGCTGTGACCACGCATTGCGGCAAGAGAAATCAAAGGACGTAGAGGAGGCCGCCACCAACGAAAACGTCGCTACGTCTGAATGGATATCAAGTGTATTAATGACAGAATCCTTTACGATAAACACGCTATCACAGTCACGCACCGAAAACTCAAATTCCAGCTGCGAACCTTGAGGCACTAAAAGCCTTGTCTTGCCCTCAAAAACTTCATTGGTACGACGAACGTAAGCCGGATATTTAACCTTGCATTGATAGGACAGCAAGGCAGGATTGGGATGTACTGTGATCGAAATAGGTTTGCTGATGTATTCACCGCCAATCACCTGGAACGAAAGGTCATGAACCACGTTTTTGAACACATAGCTGTATTCGTTGACCGAGACCTTGTTGAACACCTGCTGGCCACGTGAACTCTTCACATAAAAGGCATCGGGGATATGAGAACCCTCCACTTGGATGGAAAAAGCCACATCGGCACCTTGGTTGACCTCGATAGCCTCTTGTGAAAGCCGAACCGAATAGGGGAGGGGCTTCTCAAATTCTTGCTCAAAGTTAATGATGCGCTGGGCTGGCTGCACAGCAAAACGGGGTAGAAACAGCATCAAGGCAAGCAACACACACAACAAAGCCAAAAAGATGTATAGGTAACGCAGATTGCCTTTCAAGTCGATGGCATCGGTAAAGCGGACGGGATTGAGTTGGGCAGTGCGTTGCTCGATCGTGGCTGCAAGGAGCTCGTTTGAGGCATCGGCTGACAAACCGTCGGACAACTGGAGTGTGTTTAGCAACTTGTCGCTAATGTCAGGAAAAAACTTCCCAATCAACAAGGCCGCTTGTTCGAGCGACATCTTCTTTCGATAGCGAATCAAGTTGACCAAAGGGATGGCGAAATAAACCGTAGCCACCAACAAACTGCCAATAATCAACACGATAAACAAGGCGAGTCTGACCTTTGATGAAAACCATGAGAAGTATTCGAGTGTGTTCACCAGCAGATAAAACACGATCCACAAGGCGGCACCGATCAGTACGCCCTGTATCAGCCGGTTGACATAATACTTCTTGACAAACCGTTCTGTTTTCCCAATCAAAACCTGCTGCGCAGACATAGCCTAATTTATCAAGGTGCAAAGATAGTCGATTTCCGAGAAATATTGTATTTTTGCAGCAAAACTTCAAAGCTATGAACAAGCATATCACCAAGTTTGGTTTAGCCGCATTGCTCTTGCTGGTATTGACAACCTCATGTTGCCATAAAAAAGACGAAGAGAAGGTCATCAACGCCATCATCAACAGGGTTTGGTTCACCACAAAGGAAGAACGTTGGAATACCGATTATAACAATAATTACATCCCGGAATCCTACCGTTCATGGAGTTATTACAAGACTCCAGGCAGCGAGAACTGGCTTTGGTATTTCTTTGATAACAACGAAGGCTATGAGATTCATACCAAAGATTACGACACTACATATTATCATTTCGAATATAGCTATAGATACAAAGACAATAGCTTATACGTGAGTTATGAAACGGTCGATGGAAGCACTGAAGAATACAATGTCCAACTTGAGCAACTTGACGAGGACAACTTGATTTGGCAGCATGAATACCGTTCTCATAGTTTTGAAAAAGTCACTAACGAAAACGTGACTGGCGACAGCAAAAGGGGAGGAGTGATTAACCTCAACCCGAAAAACGTGAAACGCAAGCCTTCCGGACCTATGATCCAAGCTGAATAATGCCTACCAGACTTCATAAGCATTTTCAGTGGGTGGGCATCAGCGTCTACCTATTAGCACTGCTCATCGTGAGTATTTGCTTCAGGACGTATGCGATGAAGCCGCTTTGGATGGCCTGGGGCATTGGCACGGTGTTGTTTTATTTCCTGTTGACTTATTTCTTTCACGGTCGTTGGAAGGGCGATGAAACCAAAACATTCCTCAAAAAAGTGTTTTGGGTGGCCTTTGGCTTGAGGGCGATCTTTGTGGGTGTCATGATGTTCTATTACTACTATCAAACGGGAATGAGCATGGAATATGGCGCCGCCGACAGCTTGAACTATCATTTTACAGCCAGTCATCTTTCGGACCTTGCCAGGGCGGGCCGGTTGCGCGAACTGTTTTGGATGCTGAACGGCCATACCATGGGCTTTTCCGATCAAGGCTATCTTCTTTATTTAACCACACTCTACACCTGCTTTGGCAAAAACATTCTCGGTCCGAGGCTGTTGAAAGCCTTGATGAGCGCATACCTATGCGTTGTCATCTACAAGCTTGCCTCGCGCAGTTTAGGCGAAAAAACAGGTAGGTTGGCCGCTATCATGGCCGTGTTCATGCCTCAATTCATCCATTACACAGGCACCTATATGAAAGAGACCGAAATGGTATTTTTGGCTACCTTGGCCTTGGAAAGGATGGACTACCTAATCCGCAGCAAACGTTACACCTTCTGGAATATCGCTTTTCCTATCCTGTTGACTGCCTTGACCTTCGGTTTCCGTACTGTGCTCAGCATGGTGATCATCGCCAGTTTTATCTTGTTCATCCTCTGTTCCGAACCGAGTTTAATCTCCAAGAAAGCAAAACGCATCGCCTTGATTGCCGTAGCTGCTGTAGTGGTGTTTTTCTTGTTCACGCCGATAGGGTGGGAGATGCTGGTTATCGTTCACCTGAACTTCGGCGAAAGCACGGGTATGGTCGACAAATATCAGCAATTGGGCATGAAATACGCTGAATACGCCAGTTACAAATATACGGCACCAGGAGCCTTCGCCATGCCTTTGACCAACCTGGTAGAGGTGGCCAACGAGAACCAAAAGATGATGAACGGCACTTATTTTGTGAAGAACTACCTGGCCTTCTTCGCCATGTGGTGTATCGTGGCGGCCATTAGGGAGAGGAAATGGAGAAACTTCGGCTTAATAGGCTCCTACACGTTGCTTTATGTGATGATGATCGCTTTTTCGTTTGCTTTCAACAGCGAGCGCTATCATCTGCCGGCCCTGCCGGGAATCATCATCATGGCTGCTTTTGCCATGACACATTTCAGGAAACGCGACTTCGCTTTCTACTATAGTTACAATGTCGTGTTGCTAATTGCCATTTTGGCTTGGAACTATCTGAAATTGGCGGCGAGGGGATTATTTTTTTAAAGAATTGTTGCGGATACCGTTTTTATGTGTATCTTTGCACCCGCAAATGGTACCTTGCCCGAGCGGTTAGGGATCGGTCTGCAAAACCGGGGACGGCGGTTCGAATCCGCCAGGTACCTCAAGAAGCTCGCGAAAAGCGAGCTTTTTTTGTTATAGGCAATAACGAAAAAAGGCCGTCCCGAAGGATGGCCTTTCCTTGAGCCACGTGTCGGACTCGAACCAACGACCTACGCATTACGAATGCGTTGCTCTACCAACTGAGCTAAAGTGGCTTTATTGTCGCTGCAAAAATAATAAAAAATATCAACACAGCAACAATTTAATATTTTTTCCTGCCGTATGGCTTGTTCCGGCGACTCGATTTCCTTGGAACGTCTTTCATGATCAATTCAAAGTCCATTTGACGCTTCAGCAGGTTCACATCCTTCACCATCACCGTCACCTCGTCACCCAGCTGCAGCACCCGTCCCGACTCCTGACCAATCACCCTGAAGTTGTCCTCGTCAAGATAGTAGTAATCGCCCGGAAGATCGTCGTAACGTACCAAACCCTCGCATTTGCTGTCCTTCAGCTCAACATACAAACCCCATTTGCTCACGCCTGAAATCAAGCCGTCGAACACCTGACCGATCTTATCCTGCAGGTATTCAGCCTGCTTGTACTTCACGCTCTGGCGCTCCATTTCCTCGGCTTGCTTTTCCATCTCGCTGGTGTGGACACAATACTCGTCAAACTCCTTCTTGTCGACGGAGCCTTGATTCTCGATCAAATAACGCTCAATGAGTCGATGCACCATGAGGTCTGGATAACGGCGGATAGGGGAGGTGAAGTGCGTGTAATAGTCGAACGAGAGGCCGTAGTGACCAATGTTTTCGGTGCTATAAACCGCCTTGGCCATCGTACGGATAGCCACTGACTCCACCAGGTTTTTCTCGCCCTTGCCTTCTACGTCTTCAAACAATTTGTTGTATGACTTCACCAACTTCGAGCGGGTGCTGATGTCCATGGTATAGCCCAAGCGCGAAATCAGTCGCATGAAGTTGTTCAGCTTTTCGGGATTGGGTTCATCGTGCACACGATAAACAAAGGTATAGTTCTTCCATTTGCTATCAGGTTTACCGAAGGTTTCGGCCACGGTACGGTTGGCCAACAGCATGAAATCCTCGATCAGCTCATGGCTTTCGTTCTGCACCCTGATGTAGGTATCGATAGGCTTGCCATTCTCGTCAAGCACAAACTTGACCTCTTCCGAATGGAAGTTGAGGCTGCCAGCGGCCATGCGTTTCTCGCGAAGCTTGGTAGCCAGATGGTTGAAGGTCATGATCTCGTCCTTGTAATCGCCCTCGCCGCCTTCAATCATGGCTTGCACCTCTTCATAAGCATAGCGGCGGCACGACTTGATGATGGTCTTGCCGATCCAATGGTTCAGAATATTAGCATTGTCGTCCATCTCGAAGACCACTGAAAACGTCAGTTTTTCCTCATCGGGACGTAATGAACAGACGTTGTTGCACAGTTTCTCAGGCAACATGGGAATGGTGCGGTCCACCAAATAAACAGAGGTGCCACGGCTGTAGGCCTCTTCGTCGATGGCTGATCCCGGCTTCACGTAATGCGACACATCAGCGATATGCACGCCCACTTCCCAATGGCCGTTAGGCAGCTTCTGCAACGAGATGGCATCGTCGAAGTCCTTGGCGTCGGCCGGGTCGATGGTGATGGTGAAGACATCCCTGAAATCACGACGTTTCTTGATCTCCTCCCGCTTGATCTTGACTGGGATAGCCGCCGCCTCTTTCTCCACTTCCTTCGGGAAATCCAACGGATAGTCGTGCGACAACAGGATCGACTGCATCTCCACGTCGTTCTCGCCAGGGTTACCCAACACACGGATGATCTCGCCAAAGGGATTACCTGAGTTTTCAGGCCAATCTACCAGATGAACGATCACCTTCTGTCCGTTTTTGGCACCATGAAGCTCGCCTTTAGGTACAAAGATATCCACCGGAATCTGTTCCATATCAGGCACCACAAACACATAGCCGTGCGAGATGTGCAGTACACCCACAAAGTCGGTATGCTTGCGTTGAAGCACTTCTACAATCTCTCCTTCGGGTTTCTTGTTTTTCCGTTTTGGGAACATCGCCACTTTCACACGGTCGCCGTGCAAGGCCTGACCTGTGTTGTTAGCCGAGATGAACACGTCTTCACCCGAATCACCGTCGAGAACCACGTATGCCTTGCCCGTCGACTTCATGTCAACCGTGCCTTCCACATACTCCTTCTTCGGGCCATATTCTTCTAAGTAAGCTGGGTTGAGCACATACCTGAACGGCCTTTCCTCCATTAGGATGCCTTGTTCGAATAGGTCTATCAAGATATGATAAACCACGTCTTTCCCGGCAGCGTCGCGAATGGCAAGAATCTTACAGATTTGCTTGTAGTTCATCGGCTTGAAAGGGTTCTCTCCGAAGATGCTGAGGATGGCGTTGGTAAAAACACTTAATTTATTTTCAATTGTCTTTCTTTTTCCCATATTAATTTCTTAAAATATTTTTTGTTTTATTCCATCTTAAATTTTTTGTTTTGCAAAAATAATAAAATCAGAGAATTAGTGTGTTGATAACTTTGTTGATATAAAAAACGGCGTGCATTAATATTTTGAACAATCAATTTATTATACCTTTGCAAAAGAAGGCCCGAAGGGGAAATCACGAGATACATATTTTTACAAACCTTTGTAAACGAGCACATTATATGAGCAACGGTGGATTGTACATTAGAAAAAGGGATGGGCAAGAAGAGCCCTTCTCTATTGAGAAAATTAAAGTAGCCATTAGCAAGGCATTTTTAGCATCCGGCTTTTATGCCACTGACGAAGACCTCAACGCCATTCTGAGTCGCGTCCGTGTGACCAACGGCATCACAGTGGAGGAAATCCAAAATCAGGTGGAGACCGCTTTGATGGCCGAACAGTACTACACCGTGGCGAAGAACTACATCCTCTACCGCCAAAAGCATACTGAGGATCGTGAGATTCGTGAGAAGATCGACTTCCTGAGCAACTACGTCAACGCCTCGAATGCCGCTACCGGCTCGAAGTTCGACGCCAACGCCAACGTGGAGAAGAAAAACATCGCCACGTTGATGGGTGAGTTGCCCAAGTCGAGCTTCATCCGTATCAACCGCCGCCTGCTCACCGACCGTATCAAGGAGATGTATGGTAAAGAGCTCGCCGATCGTTATATCTACCTGCTCAACAACCACTTCATCTACAAGAACGACGAGACATCGCTCGCCAACTATTGTGCTTCGATTACGATGTATCCTTGGCTTAACGAGGGTACCAGCTCCATCGGAGGCAACTCTACGGCGCCCACTAAGCTGCGTTCGTTCTGCGGAGGTTTTATTAATATGGTGTTCATGGTCTCATCGCAACTCTCCGGCGCTTGCGCCACACCAGAGTTCTTGATGTACATGAACTATTTCATAGGTCTCGACTACGGCAAGGATTATTACAAACGTGCCGACGAGGTGGTGGATCATTCACTGAAACCACGTACCCTTGACAAGGTCATCACCGACTGCTTCCAGCAGATCGTTTACTCGCTCAACCAACCCGCAGGTGCGCGTAACTACCAATCCGTGTTCTGGAACATCGCCTACTACGACAAGTACTACTTCGAGTCGTTGTTTGGCAACTTCTACTTCCCCGATGGCTCACAGCCTGACTGGGAGGGACTGAGCTGGCTCCAGAAACGCTTCATGAAGTGGTTCAACGCCGAACGTTTGAAGAGCGTGTTGACCTTCCCTGTGGAGACCATGGCGTTGCTCTCTAAGGATGGCGACGTGATCGATCAGGAATGGGGCGACTTCACCGCTGAGATGTACGCTGAAGGCCATTCGTTCTTCACCTACCTCAGCGACAACGCCGACTCACTGTCGTCGTGCTGCCGTCTGCGCAATGAGATTCAGGACAACGGATTTAGCTACACCCTTGGTGCCGGTGGCGTTTCCACAGGCTCCAAGAGCGTGCTCACCATCAACCTGAACCGCTGCATCCAGTACGCCGTACGCAACAACATGCACTACCTCACCTTCCTCGAGGAGATCGTTGATCTCTGCCATAAAGTACAGATCTGCTACAACGAAAACCTCAAGGGATTGCAAGAGAAAGGCATGTTGCCGCTGTTCGACGCCGGTTACATCAACCTGGGTCGCCAGTACCTCACCATCGGTGTGAACGGCCTGGTAGAAGCCGCTGAGTTCCTCAAGATCCCGATCAACGACAACCCCGACTACGAGAAGTTCGTACAAGACGTGCTCGGCCTCATCGAGAAGTACAACAAGAAGTACTACTCGAAAAAGGACGGCCTGATGTTTAACTGCGAGATGATCCCCGCAGAGAACGTAGGTGTGAAGCACGCCAAGTGGGACAAGGAAGACGGCTACGAGGTTCACCGCGACTGCTACAACAGCTACTTCTACATCGTAGAGGACCCAAACACCAATGTGCTTGACAAGTTCCGCCTGCACGGCGAGAAATACATCAAGCACCTCACCGGAGGCTCGGCCCTGCACTGCAACTTAGAGGAACACCTCAGCAAGGAGCAGTACAGGCAGCTTCTCCGTGTGGCTGCCCGCGAAGGCTGCAACTATTTCACATTTAATATCCCGAATACCATCTGTAATGACTGCGGACATATAGACAAACGTTATCTTAAAGAATGTCCCGAATGTCATAGTCACAATATCGATTACCTCACCCGCATCATTGGCTATTTGAAACGCATCAGCAACTTCTCTGAAGCACGTCAGGAAGAAGCACACAGACGGTATTACAGCAAAAAGGAGATCGACAGATGCTAAAATACGCCAATTTTGATATTGTTTTCCAGGAGGTCCCCGATGAGGTAACCCTGGCAATCAACATCTCAAACTGCCCAAATCAGTGTGTTGGTTGCCATAGTCAATACCTCTGGAAGGACGTCGGTTATGTGCTCGACAAGGAGTCATTGGACGAACTAGTTGAGAAATACCAGTCAGGTATCACCTGCGTGTGCTTCATGGGAGGCGACGCTGAACCCTACGACGTGGCAAACCTCGCCATGCACATCAAGAACAAGTACAAGGACATGAAAACGGCTTGGTACTCCGGCAAGAACGAATTGCCTGACGCCTTCCACGCCGAGACGTTCGACTACATCAAGACGGGAAGATACGAAGCCGCTTTAGGAGCCTTGGACTCGCGAACCACCAACCAGCGCATGATCAAACGCCTGGCTGACGGCCGAGTGAAAGACATCACAAGCCGGTTCCAAAAACAAGTACAAGAAGAAAAGGCTGCCACTAAGTAACGGCCTCCTCGTCATTGCGAGGAGTAAAACGACGAAGCAATCCACTTAGACCATTTCTTGGCTATGTGGATTGCTTCGCTTTCGCTCGCAATGACGAATTATTTCACCATTAATTTCTGAGTCTTAATCGAACCGTTCTGATCAATGATGTTAATCATATAGATTCCCTTGTTCCAGTTTGAAGCGTCGACGGTGACCGTCTTGCCTTGGGCTTCATAAACCATTTGGCCAACGAGATTAAAGACTTCAACTCTGGTAATGTTGGCGCCTTCGATAGTGAAGATGCCGTCTGTCGGGTTGGGATAGACCTCGTAGGTGTTGCTGTTTTCATTGACGCCGACAAAAATTTCCTCGTTCATAAACACAGGAATTGTTTGTGTGGCAAGATCTGACACGATTTCAATAGTCGTTTCAACATAGCCTTTATTAACGATCAGGTTTATCCAAACGGTAACTTCCAAGCTTTCGCCGACTTCCAATGTCGCAGGAAGGTTTTCGCTTGTCTCAAAATACAGATAATACTCAAGTCCAACTTCAGAAATACTGTTGATGGTGCATGGACCTGCTGTTTCGTTGGTGATTGTGAATGTTACAGGTTCATAGCCTTCAAAAGTGATTTCGTTGACACTGATCGTTGGCTCAGTCTGTGGAACAGGAGCTCCTGCCGCGGCTTTCACCATTTTCACGGAAGTCATGTCGTTTTCATAAACAGCCTCAACCTGAACCACATTGAACTCTGCCGCGACAGGAGCAGTGTATTCAAGTGCAGTGACGTTTTCGGCCAATTCACCGTTGACGTACACGTTGTAGCTCAATGCGTTGCCGCCTTCAGGAGCTGTCCATGTAGCAGTCAGCGTGCCTGCTTCGGTGCCGGCTGCAAGATCACGCACCGGATAGGGATGAATGTCAGTATATTCATAGAGGAAGTGGCTGTTGATAACCTCGTGAGAAGCGATGTTCTGGATCCAAGCCGATACTTCAAGGTCGCTCATCTCTTCGACGTGAGTTCCTGACATGTTCTGTGTCCATTCGAAATGCTGGTATTCACCGGCCGGGATGTTGAGAGCGTCGCCCGAAGGTGAAGTCAAGAACTTCATGAAGACATGGTGGAATGAGGTTTCGCCGTTTGTGCCGACGTTGTTGTGGGTCTCTTTTTCATTGACTGTCACGAAAGCTTTTTCAACGGTCATATCATAATATGCCATGAAATCGACTTTAACAGTGATGTTGTTGCCGTCAACGTTGAATGAACCTCTCACATCTGCGAATGAAGGTGTGTTGTAGGCATTGTCCAATTGAGCCTGAGTCATTGTTGTAGCGCCTAAATTTGTGCCTTCGAGGCAAACATTAGGCACTGCGTTCACGCCGTAGAACTGTCTTCTCACGCCGCCTTCTTCTGTGTAATATGGGTCACCGTTGCCTGGCCAGTTCATCTGATATTTGGTGTAGGTGAATTTGCCTTGATTCTGTGCCTGATTTGTGAGGTTGCTCATGCCTGTGTTCACGCTGACGCATGGTCCGCATGTTGAGCTTGAGAAGTGCTCGATCATAGCTATTTTCTGAGTCTCGCCAAGAGCCACGTTGATGACTTTTTCCAAGACGTTGTTTGAAGGGTCGTCGTCATCGCCGCCGTTCACTTCCGTGATGCCGACTGTAATGTTGTATGAGCCAGGGATAAATGATGCCGGCACTGCAAAGCTGAACTGCTGGGTTGCCAATGATGCCAATGTCACGTCAAATGTTTGTTCAACTATTTCTTCTTCGTCAATCTGGTATCCCATCTTGAACTGGTTGATTGCGTCAAGGCCTTTGTTCTGAACTGTGAAGGCGACTTCAGCGGTTCCGGCACCCATAGTGCTGTTCATGTTGATGCTGTTCAAAGCAAGGTCGAGATTCTCCATTGAGAAGATCTCGATGTCGTCGAAATACCAGTTGTTGATGTTGTAGCTATTGCCTGTGTAGAAGATGCAGAATTGAACATTGCTATTACCCATATCGGCAGTGGTAACATTTTCTGTTACACTCCATGAGTTGCTTGAACTGTAGTTCTGTTGCCAACCCACATTCCATGTGGCGCCGCCGTCTGATGATGTGGCGATGCCAAGGGTATGGCTGCCTGTGTAGTTGTCGAGAGCGTGTTTGAAGCTTACCACCACGCTTGAAACGCCAGTGAGGTCAACGGCTGGCATCACCATGCGTGATGTTCCGTTGAACTGTGGGTTCCATACGAGGACGAGTTCGTTGGCTTCGCCGCCAGCGTTTTGAGTTGCTGAGATACCCCAGTTGCTTGTACCTGATCCCATGACAGTCCATCCGGCTGGTGCCGATGTGTCATCGAAATGCTCACTGATGAAAGTTGTTCTTGTTTGGGCAATCATTGATGCTGACATCAATACTGCCGCAATGAATAGTAGAGCTTTTTTCATAATTAATTGATTTATGTGTTAATAATTAGATTGTTATCTGGCTACAAAGATACGTATTTCATCGAATTCCAGGTAGTGCCGCAATTAATTTCTTGGTATAATCGTTTTGCGGATGGTCGAAAAGTTCGTCCGCATCGTTATATTCTACAGGTTTTCCGTTATACATTACCAGCACTCTGTCGCTCATGAAACGCACCACGCTGAGATCGTGCGAGATAAAGATGTAAGTGAGGTGACGTTCCTCTTTCAGGCGGTTCAGCAGGTTGAGCACCTGGGCTTGCACGGAGACGTCCAGGGCCGACACCGACTCGTCGCAAATCACCAAGCGCGGGTTGACCGCCAAGGCTCTGGCGATGCAGATGCGTTGCCGCTGGCCACCGCTGAACTCATGGGGATAGCGGTCGTAATGCGCTGCTTCCAGTCCCACTTGTTCCAACAGGTCACAGACCATCTGACGGCATTTCTTTCGGTCGGTCTCGATGCCGTGGACCTTCAAGGGTTCGGCGATGGCCTCGCCGATGCGGATTCTCGGATTCAGGGAAGAATAGGGGTCTTGGAACACGATTTGGGCCTGTTTGCGGAACTCACGCAGTTCCTTGGCATTCAACGCCGTCACCTCGGTGCCGTCGAAGAACACCTTGCCGCCGGTAGGCTCCAGCAAGCGAAGGATGCTACGCCCAAGTGTCGTCTTGCCGCATCCCGATTCACCTACCAAGCCAAGGGTCTCGCCTTCAAACACCTCAACGTTGACGTCATCCACGGCCTTCACGTGGTCGTATACCTTAGCGAAGACGCCCTTTTTCAAGGGATACCAAGTCTGCAGATGCTCCACCTTCAGCAAGGGCTGTTGAGCATACATTTTTTGAAGGCGTTCCTGTCTCTCCTCGTTTGTGATTTGTAATTCCTTTAATATTTGTTCCTGGCCGCCAGTCCAATGTCCATCGAGGAACTCCTTGACGATAGGGAGTTTTTTCAGGCGGATCTTCATCGGGGGGCGGCAGGCGAGGAGGCCTTTGGTGTAGGGGTGTTGGGGGTGTTCCAGCACTTGTTTGACGCTTCCTTTTTCCAGGATCTCGCCGTTGTGCATCACCGCCACGTCGTCGGCAATCTCCGAAACCACGCCGAGGTCGTGGGTGATGAAAACCATACCCATGCCTGTCTCCTGTTGCAGCTTGCGCAAAAGCTTCAGGATTTCTTTTTGCACGGTGACGTCAAGGGCTGTGGTGGGCTCGTCGGCAATGAGGATCTCAGGGTTGCAGGCGATGGCCATGGCGATCATCACGCGTTGTTTCTGTCCGCCGCTGAGTTCATGAGGATAGCTGTCGTAGATGGCTTCAGGCCGCGGCAACAACACCTGGGTGAACAGCGAAATCACCCGGTCGCGAGCGTCCTTCTTGGTCACCTTTTCATGTTGACGGATCATCTCCGAGACCTGATAGCCGCAGCGGTACACGGGGTTGAGTGAGGTCATGGGTTCCTGGAAGATCATGGCAATGCGCTTGCCACGCACTTCGGCCATCTGCTTTTCGTTGAAGTCCTTGATGTCCACGCCATCGAGAAGCATGGCGTCGGCTTTGGTGCGGCTGACCTTGGCGTTGAGCAGATGCATCACCGATAGGTTGCTCACCGACTTGCCCGAGCCCGATTCACCCACGATGCCCAAGGTGCGGCCGGCATAAACGTCAAAGTCAACGCCATGCACCACCTCACGCCATTCATCATCTTGGCGGAAGTCTATCTTCATGTTTCGTATTTCTAATAAAGGCTCGGACATCTATTCGTATTTGGAGGCAAAAATACATATTTTAATTAACCCGCACAAGTGGCAGTAGCGCAACTGATTACAATATTCGGAATAGCCGATAGTTTCAGGGTACAGGCTTCCAG
>JAEEGH010004233.1_pt1 | contig 36960 bp, 28 predicted proteins | sample 9134181 | NCBI WGS metagenome assembly JAEEGH01 (sample SAMN16246544, study PRJNA631951) | gut metagenome | biome: gut microbiome; feature: rumen; material: DP-attached | host: Bos | place: Iran: Karaj | collected 2018-10
CGATGAGGGCCTGCGTCAGGGGCGACGGTGTCTTGTCGTAGCCGCACACGCGGTAGCCGTTCTGGTTGAAATATCGTTCGAGGCCCGACATGCCGATGCCGCCGGCTCCCACGAAGTATATGTTGCTGTATTCCATTGACGAATTACAAATTACGAATTATTTTTTTGTCACCGAATTACACGAATTTATACGAATATTATTTCTTGGATTCGTTTTATTCGTTCAATTCGGTGATTTTTTTCTTCACCGGATTACACGGATTTATACGAATATTTATTGCTTGGATTTGTTTTATTCGTTCAATTCGGTGATTATTCACGTGGTCTTTTGACCGTCTCAATAACGATTTTCGCGATGGTCTCGGCCGCACCGAACTTGCCCAGCTTGTGCGCATTTGCCTCAAATCGGGCGATGCGCTGCGGGTCGTTGATGAGGGCTATGGCATCGGTCACAAGCCGTTTCGGAGCCTCGCTGTCGGGACAGAGGATGGCGGCATCGGCATCGGCCAAGACACGCGCATTGGCGGTCTGGTGGTCTTCGGCGGCGGTGGGCAGCGGCACGAAGATGGCGGCCTTGGCCAAGAGGCTGACCTCGTTGACGCCGCCTGCGCCCGAACGCGAGATGACGATGTCGGCTGCGCGGTAGGCCATTGCCATGTCGCTCACGAAGACGGTCGGGTGGATGAGTGCGCCGCAACCTGCATCGGCCACAGCCCGTTCCCACTTGTCGCCGTCGGCCTTGCCCGTCTGCCAGAGCACTTGGATTCCGGCATCGGCCAATGCCTTCAGTCCGCCTGCGATGGCATTGTTCACGCTACGCGCTCCGAGGCTGCCGCCCGTCACGAAGATTGTCTTGCGGTCGGGGTCGAGGCCGAGTGCTTGGCGGGCCTCCTGCGGCGTGGCCTTGCATTCCAGCAGTTTCTGGCGCACGGGGTTGCCCGTCATCACGATGCGGTCGGCCGGGAAGAAACGCTCCATGCCCGGGTACGCTACGCAGATTTTTGCGGCATTGCGTGCCAGTTTCTGGTTGGTCACGCCGGCAAATCCGTTCTGCTCCTGAAGCACGTAGGGCACGCCAAGGGCATTGGCCGCCTTCAACGCCGCCGCACTCGCGTAGCCGCCCACTCCGACGGCCACATCGGGCTTGAAGTTGCGGATAATCTGTTTGGCCTGACGGATGCTCTTGTAGAGGTCGATGAGCACCTTGATGTTGCCCGGATGGAACAGCGGTCGGATGAAGCCGCGCACGGGCAGTCCGATGATGCGGTAGCCCTCGGCCGGCACTTTTTCCATCTCCATGCGACCCAGCGCACCGATGAAGAGGAATTCGGTGTCGGGTTGCAGTTCGCGGATTGCATTGGCGATGGACACGGCCGGAAAGATGTGGCCGCCCGTTCCGCCTCCGCTGATGAGTACTTTCATATCTTTTAACTCTTTTTCCTTATTTCATATTTCCTCGCTCCCCCGCTCGTTCTCGTCGCGACGGATAGTCTCACTCAGGCCCATCAGGATGCCGAATATGGCCGATGTCCCCATCAATGCACTACCGCCACGGCTGATGAGCGGAAGCGGCTGGCCTGTGACGAACATCGCATCGGTGCTCACGCCCATGTGGACCAGCGCCTGGATGACGACGAGGAGCGGAAGTCCCGTCATTAGGATGCGTCTCAACGGGTCATCGGTCTTGAGCGAAAGGCGGTAGCAACGCCACAGCAGCACGAAGTAGAGCAGCATGACGATGGCCGCGCCAAGGATGCCCGTCTCCTCGAAGATGATGGCGTAGATGTAGTCCGAATAGGCCTCCGGCAGGTGGTCGCGCATCTGGCTTTCGCCGATAAAGGTGCCGATTCCGTTGCTGTTGGCTATAGCCATGTGGGCGTACATCACCTGCATGTTCTCGTCATTGATTTCCTGTTCCCACAACGGCCGGCTGTCGCTGTGGAAGAGGCGGTGCTCCCAAGTGTTGGCGCGGCTCAGCAGGCCCAGGTCGGTGTGATGTCGTCCGCCGCCGTCCTCATTGCTCTGGTTCAGTTCATGCAGGCCGAACAGCAGGCCGACAAGCACGCCAGCGGCCAGCAGTCCCGAGCCCAGTGTGCGCCACAGGTACTTGCCGTTCACCTTGCCCATGAACATGATGCCGAAGGCGGCGAGAGTCAGGATGATGGCCGATGACAAGTTCTGTAGGGCAATGGGGCCAATGGTGAGAGCCATCATGACCAGCATCAGCCAGTAGCGGCGCAGCTCGGTATTCTTGCGGAAGAAGTTGAGGCGGAAACGGCTGGCATCGGCCACAACCACACGACACAGGCAGATGACAAGTCCCAGCTTGCACAGCTCGACCGGCTGGATGCCCATGATGTCACGCCGCGCACCGTTCACCTCACGGCCGAAGAATGGCAGCAGGAACATCAGCACGACACCCGCCACAAAGCAGACCGCACCGAAGCGTTTCACCCAGCGGACATTGGCCGATGTCAATTTCTGCAATCCCCAGATGAAGATGAAGAATCCGGCCATTACGTGCTTGGCGTGGCTCATCAGCGGATTATCGTTGGTAATCTCGCGATAGGCCAGTCGGCTGGATGCGCTGCCCAGTTCGATGAGCGATATGAAGATCAGGACGATATAGACGCCCCAGATCCAGGGGTCGCCGCCCATCAGTGTGCTGAAAGTTGATTTGCGTGCCAATTCCTAACTCTTATTTCTTAATTCTTCTTTCTTAACTCTCTTTCATCCACTCCTTGACGATGGCCTTCATCTGGTCGCCACGGTCTTCGTAGCTCTTGAAGAGGTCGAACGAGGCGCAGCATGGCGAGAGCAGAACGGTGTCGCCCGGCTTGGCGAAGGCGCGGCATTTCTCAAGTGCCTCGCGCATCGAGAGCGCATCGGCCACAGGCTTGCCCTGCTTGTCGAAGAAGTCGTGCAGCTTCTCGTTGTGCAGACCCATATAGACCAGCGCGGTGCAGCGTTCACGCACCAGCTCCTCGATTTCGGTGTAGTCGTTGCCCTTGTCCTTGCCGCCCAGGATGAGCACGGTCGGCGTCTTCATCGACATCAGCGCGTACCAGCACGAGTTGACGTTGGTGGCCTTCGAGTCGTTGATGTATTGGACACCATCGACCACGCCGCACTTCTCCAGACGGTGCTCGACGCCCTTGAACGTCTTGAGTGCCTTGCGGATGGCCTCTTTCTTGATGCCTGCGATGCCGGCCGAGATGGTTGCGGCCATCGTGTTGTAGAGGTTGTGCGGACCGGGCAGTGGCAGGTCTTCCATGTCGATGTCAATCAGCTGATCGACCAGATTGACCACCATCTTGCCGTCCTTCAGGTAGGCACCGGGCGTGAGCGGTTTGTCTCCCATCTCCTTGAGCGTCTTGCCCGTGAAGGGGATGAGCTTCATGCGTAGCGGTTTGCGCTTTTCGATTTCTTTGGTGACGATGGGGTCTTCGTTCCAGAAGATGAAGCTGTCGTTTTGGTCCTGGTTCTGCAGGATGCGCATCTTGGCGTCGATGTAGTTCTGCATCTTGTGGTCGTAGCGGTCCAGATGGTCAGGCGTGATGTTCATGATGACCGATACATTGGCCTTGAAGTCGTACATGTTGTCCAACTGGAACGACGACAGCTCAATCACGTAGTAGTCGAAATTTTCGGTTGCAACCTGCAGGGCCAATGAGCGGCCGACGTTGCCTGCCAGACCGACGTTCAGGCCGGCCTCCTTCAGGATGTGGTAGGTCATCATCGTGGTCGTGGTCTTGCCGTTCGAGCCGGTGATGCAGATCATCTTGGCATCGGTATAGCGGCCTGCAAACTCGATTTCGCTGATGACGGGCGTGCCCTGCTGCATCAGTTTCATGACCAATGGCGCAGTGAGCGGGATGCCGGGCGACTTGATGACCTCGTCGGCGTTCAGAATCAGCTCTTCGGTGTGTGCGTGACCCTCCTCGTAGGGAATCTGCCACTTGTCGAGCCACTCCTTGTACTTATCCTTGATGGGCGACATGTCGCTCAAAAATACGTCAAAACCCTTGACTTTGGCGAGCACTGCGGCACCTGCACCGCTTTCGCCGCCACCTAAAACAGCAATTCTTTTCATAGTAGTTCTTTGGTTATAATGTAGTTGGTTGTTATTCTTTGTAACTATAAACTCTTAATTCTTAACTTGACGTTGAAAATCAACGCATTTTCAATGTCATTATGGCCAATGCCGCAGCTATCAGTGTCACGATCCAGAAGCGCATCGTGATGCGGTTCTCGTGCTGGCATCCGCAGATCCAGTTGAACGGGATGCGTTTGATGTCAATGCCATTGGCCGACATCTTTTCCTTCAGTTGCGGCGTGATGCGGAACGAGTCGTGGATCGGCGTGCGCATGAAGATGCGCCATTTCTTGCCGCGCTTGTTGCCGATGCGTGCCACGTTGGTCTGGAGCAGCACCGAAAGGCTCTCGGCCAGGAAGACGAAGCAGATGAGCGGGAGCAGCAGTTCCTTGTGGATGATGACCGCCGTCACGCCAATCACGCCGCCGATGGCCAACGAACCGGTGTCGCCCATAAAGACCTGCGCCGGATAGGTGTTGAACCACAGAAAGCCGACCAATGCGCCCGCGAAGGCCGCCAAGAAGACGACCAGTTCCTGCGAACCAGGGATGTACATGATGTCGAAATAGCGCGCGAAGTTGACGTGGCTGGAGAAATAGGCCAACAGTCCAAGTGCCACCAGCATGATGGCCGAGTTGCCTGCGCACATTCCGTCAAGACCGTCGTTCAGGTTCGAGCCGTTGCTCACAGCCATGACGATGAAGGTTGCCACCAGCACGAAGAAGATCCATCCGGCGGCCTGCTGCCAGTTGCCCAACCAGCCGAAGAAACCCGCGTAGTCGAGGTTGTGGTCCTTGACGAATGGCAGTGTAGTGAAGGTCGATTTGATGTATTCGCCACCCTCGCGTATCACGGCATCAGGGCTGAGCCACAGCACCAGACCGACGCCCAAGCCGAGCACGAACTGACCCATCAGCTTGTAGATCGGACGCAGGCCGTTCTTGTTCGTTTCGCGGTAGGCGGCCGATGTGCCACGGAACTCGCTCAGGAACCGCAGCACGGCGGGCAGGCGGTCGTAGTTCTTCGTCTGTGCCTTCAGATAGTCGTCGATGAATCCCAGCAGGCCGAGCCATACCGTCGTGGCCAACATCATGAGCATGTAGATGTTGCGCAGTCGGCCGAAGAGCAGACAGGGCACGAGCGCCGCCACGATGATGATGATGCCGCCCATCGTCGGTACACCCTTCTTGCCGGTGTTGAACGGGTCGGTCGCCGCGTCACGTTGCACTTCGACGTTGTTGGCTCGTTTCATGTAGTTGATGAACCAGTTGCCGAATCCTGTCGATATGGCCAATGCCAATATCATGGCGGCGATGGCGCGTGTCGAGATGTAGCCCCACATGCCTGCGCCGGGCAGGTCGTACACGTCGTTGAGATATCTGAAGATGTAATACAACATTACTTTACTGCGGAATTACGAATTATTTTTATCACCGAATTTGACGAATGAAACGAAATATTCTTCGCTACGTGATTTTTGGGTTCTTGTCACCGAATGAAACGAATTGCACGAATATGATTTTGTCACATTTAATTTGTTTTCATTCGTTCAATTCGGTGTTTTTTCAATTTTCAATTTTCAATTCGAAGCGATGGCTTCCTTCACCACCTCGTGGTCGTCGAAGTGGTGCTTGACGCCCTTCACGTCCTGATAGTCCTCGTGACCCTTGCCTGCGACGAGGATGACGTCGCCCTTCTGTGCCAGCATGACGGCAGTGCGGATGGCTTCGCGGCGGTCGGCGATGGTGATGGCCTTGGCGCGGAGTTCGTCGGTGTCGAGTCCGGCCTCCATGTCGTGCAGGATGTCGAGCGGCTCCTCGAAACGTGGGTTGTCGCTCGTCAGAATCAGACGGTCGGAGCGCAGGGCCGATTCCTTGGCCATGATGGGTCGCTTGCCCTTGTCGCGGTTGCCGCCACAGCCCACCACGGTGATTATTTTGCCCTCCTTCTTCGTGTCGAGAATCTCGCGGATGGTGCCCAGCACGTTGACTAATGCATCGGGCGTGTGCGCGTAGTCGATGATGGCCGAGAAGCCTTTCGGTGAACGGATTGACTCGAATCGGCCGTTGACAGGCACGAGTTCCGACATCTTGACCAACACCTCGTCATTCTTGGCTCCGAGTTCGATGGCGGCACCATAGACGGCGGCGAGGTTCGATGCGTTGAAGCGGCCCACGAAGTGCGTGATGACGTTCGTGCCGTTCAGTTGCAGTTCCATGCCCTCGAATGCCTCTTCGACGACGCGCGCCTGATAGTCGGCCGCACGACGCACGCTGTAGAATCGTTTGCGTGCCCGCGTGTTCTGGAGCATCACCTCGCCGTTCTTGTCGTCGGCATTGGTCAACGCAAAAGCCTCCTTCTTCAGTCCGTCGAAGAATGATTTTTTGGCTCTCAGGTAGTTCTCGACCGTCTTGTGGTAGTCCATGTGGTCGCGCGTCAGGTTGGTGAAGATGCCGCCGTCGAAGTCCAACCCGCCGATGCGTTTCTGGTCGGCCGAGTGGCTCGACACCTCCATGAAGGCGTAGGCGCAACCCTCATCGACCATCTGGCGCAGCAGGTCGTTCAACTCGAGCGGGTCGGGCGTGGTGTGGGTGGCAGGCACAGCGCGGTCAATCACGTAGTTGCACACCGTCGAGAGCAGTCCGCAGGGGTAGCCCAGCTTGGTGAACAGCTTGTAGAGCAGCGTAGCGATGGTCGTCTTGCCGTTGGTGCCGGTCACGCCGACAAGCGTCAGCTGTTCCGACGGGTAGCCGTTCCAGGCCGATGCGAGCATGGCCAATGCCAGGTTGCAGTCCTTGACCACGACGTAGGTCGTCCCGGTGTTTATGGCCGATGCATTGGCCGTAGCCCACTCCTCATCGCACACGATGGCCGATGCCCCAGCCTCGACGCACTGCGGGATGAAGGTGTGACCATCCACAGTGGTGCCGCGCACGGCGATGAAGAGGTTGCCTGGCTGCACCTTGCGGCTGTCCTGTTCGATGCCTGCAATCTCGATATCTTCGTTTCGGGAGCCGGCCAGCGTGTAGGTCAGACGCTCCAAAAGTTCTTTCAGTTTCATGTCTTTCAAAATTATCAAAACTTATTTCAGCGTAAGGGTGATTGTTCCGGCCGATTGCGTTTGTGCGACGACCGTACCTGTACCGTGGATGTTGACCGAGTGGAATCCGGCCGATTCGAGCATCAGCAGCGCATCGCGGGCGCCCATGCCCTTGACGTTCGGTACGACACCCGGTACAACCTCAGCCAGGTCGGCCTCGCGTTTGACGTGCGGCGCCACGTCTGTGCTATCGGCCACAATATCCTTCAGAGTGCGGTGGCAGTGCAGGGCGAAGACGCGTTCGGCGAAGTGGCGGAAGACGGGGCCTGCCATGAATCCGCCGCCTGCATTGGCGATGCCGCTGCCGTAGGAGTTGATGACCACGATGCCGCAGTATTCAGGTTCATCGGCCGGAAAATAGCCCACGAACGAGACATTGTGGCCTGCGCCCGTATAGCCGCCTTGCAGGTTGCGTCGCTGGGCGGTGCCCGTCTTGCCTGCAATCTTCACGCGGTCGGTCTTGACGGCCTCCAGCGGCCCTTTGGGGTGGGAGCGGGGACGTCCGGCGGCAGTGCCGTGATCGACGACGCCCTCCAGCGCATGACGCACCGCCTTGAGCGTGCTCTTGCTGCATATCTTCTTGTTGATGACCGTCGTCTTCTGGCGGTAGAGCGTCTTGCCGTCCTTCTCGACATAATCGACGATGTAGGGGCGGATGAGCTTGCCGTCGTTGGCTATTGCGTTGTAGAACTGTAGCATATAGATGCCCGGAATCTGGTTCTCGTAGCCGTAGCTGATTTGGGCCAATGAGACTTTGCTCCACGTCTTGCTCGACGTCTGGCGGTGGCGTGCGGCCAATGCGTTGGGAAACTCGCGTCGGAAGTCCAGATGCTTCAGGTAGCCGACGTTCTTGATTTCGGCGCGGTCAGAGTCGGTCAGGGCACGGTCGTTCAGGAAGCCGATTTCCTCAATCTTGTCGAGGTATTGTTGCGGGTCGTTCCCGTAGGCTCCCACGACGGCCTTGGCGATGCCGATGTTGCTCGACTGGACGATAAGTTCATCGGCCGTAGTCTTCCCCACGGGATGATCGTCGCGGATGGCCTTGCCGTGGTGCATCCACTCGTGCGGGTCATTCTCGAAGTTGCCGGTGTTGATGACCGTGTCGGGACGAATCTTGCCGTCGTCCAGCATCACCATGTAGCTCACCGTCTTGAACGTCGAACCTGGGTCGGCCAGGTCCTCAAAGAGGTGGTTGTGGTCCTCGACGCAGTGGTCTCCTTCGCGGCGCAGGTTGGAGATGGCTCGTATCTTGCCCGTCTTGACCTCCATGAAGGCGGCCCAACCCTCGGCGGCATGCAGCTCGATGATGCGCTTGTTCAGCTCGTAATCCAGAATCTCCTGCATCTCGACGTCGATGGTGGTATGGACATTGGCCCCATCCACAGGTGCCTCGATGGTCACATCGGTGATGCGTTTGCGCACCAGACGTCGGAAGCCCAATCCCGGTTTGCCGGCGAGATATTCGTCAAAGCCCTTTTCGATGCCGCGCAGGCCGTGTCCGGCCAGCTGTGTCGTGTCAGCACCGTCTTTGGCATAGACGCTTCCGATTGTGGCCGATGCCATTCGCGAGTCGCCGTAGGGACGGTAGCGGTGGGCGCGCTCCTCGGTGTAGATGCCGTTCTGGTAGCGGCTCTTGTTGAAGTAGGGTTGCTGTCTCAGGTGCTTGTAGTCGAGGTAGGGCAGCTTGCGCAGGGCCAGGAAATTGGCTTGCCGGCTCTTGTAGGCCTTGCGCACCTCCTCGCCGGCCCGAGCCGGGCTTTTCGTGTTTCGGCTCTTGTCGCTGAAGGCATTGGCCAATGCAAAGCTTCCCGCTCCATTCGGACCGAAATAGGCCGCAATGGTGTCGCTTGGGATGTTGACCTTGCCGCGGATGTTGGGCTCGGTCGTGCTGCGGAAGTCGAGGCGCACGTCATATTCGGGCAGGCTTCCGGCGAGCAGTTCGCCGCCATCGGCAAAGATGAAGCCGCGGATGGGCTGTATCGCTTTTGTGCGGAATTGCAGTTTGTCAACCTTGTTGCGGTAGGCCTCGCCGTGGACGATGAGCGTGCTCCAGGCCTGCACCCAGATGATGCCGGCATAGAGCAGCAGCGCTGCCCCGATGAGGAAGAATCGTTGGCGGTATCCTAAACTGAATTTCATACAAAATTTTTCGCTTCGCTTACGGGTGGCGGAATGTCATTCGGGCGTTTTCTTGGCCAATGGATTTGCCCGGTTCAATCCACCAGCACTGGAGGTTCATCGGCCGAAATCAGGTTCGCATTCTGCGAGATCTTGCTGCGCACGATTTCCGGCTTGTTCTTGCGGGTCAGTTCGCCCCACTTGGCGATGCTGGTGTAGCGCACGTCGGCCAGTTCCATCTTCAGTTCGGCCAGCTGTGAGATGGTCTGTTCGTAGGTGTAGCGCATCTGGATGTGGCAGTAGAGCAGCATCAGCGCGATGATGAGCTTGCCCAGGTGCTTGTGGTAGAACTCTTCCGAAAACGGTGACGAGCTGCCGTCCAGCGCCTGGTGGAATTGTGCTCTCCAGTTGTTCAGTCGGTCCTTCATGCCTGCTCGATTTTTGTGGCGATGCGCAGTTTCGCGCTGCGGCTACGCGGATTCTGTTCCTGTTCATCTGCATCGGCCATGATCGGCTTGTTGTTGACGGCCTTCAGCGGGGCGATGATGCGGCCGTAGAAGTCCTGCACTATCTTGCCGTCGGCGTGGCCGGAGCGGATCACGTTCTTGACGATGCGGTCTTCGAGTGAATGGTAGGTCATCACCACCAGGCGGCCGCCCGGAGCAAGACAGTCGATGGCTCCCTGCAGCATTTCTTCGAGGGCCTGCATCTCGTGGTTCACCTCGATGCGCAGGGCCTGGAAGATCTTGGAGAGGTACTTGTTCTCACGGCCTCTGGGCAGCGAGGGCTTGAGGGCCTCCGCCAGCTGCAGGGTCGTGTCGATGGGCTGCTCGGTGCGGGCACGCACGATTTGCTGAGCCAGCCGGCGCCCCTCGTGCAACTCGCCATAGGTGTAGAACAGACGGGCCAGCTGCGCCTCGTCGTACTGATTCACCACCTCGTGAGCCGAAAGGGCAGCCGCGGCATTCATCCGCATATCCAGACGGCCCTCCTTGCTGTAAGAGAAGCCGCGTTCGGCCGTGTCAATCTGATGGGAAGAGATGCCCAGGTCGGCCAGGATGCCATCCACGGGCCAGGCCTTGTGGTATTGCAAAAAGCGCGTCAGGTTCTTGAAGTTGGAGAGGACGAACTGGAAGCGGGGGTCATCAATAAGGTTGGCCTGGCTCTCCTCGTCCTGGTCGAACGCCACGAGGCGGCCCTCGGGAGAGAGTTTCTCGAGGATGGCGCGGGAGTGGCCGCCGCCCCCGAAGGTCACATCCACATACGTGCCGGAAGGGTTCGTCACCAACGCGTCCACCGAAGGATGCAGCAGCACCGGATTATGATACTCCATCCGCCGCCTCCTTTTCCTCATTGTAGTGCCCAAGGTGGATCTGCTCGTTGAGCGCCTCCAGATCCTTAGGCGACATATCAAACATCTCGTGGTATTTCTGGCAGTTCCAAATCTCAATCTTGCCGTTGTCGAGCAGCAAGACTATCTCCTTCTGGATGGAGTACTGCTCCATCAATGGCTTGGGAATGACGATGCGGTCCTGCGCGTCGCACTCGAGGAAGGCGGTGTTGCGCAAAAAGGCATTGCGGTAGCGCTTCACCAGCACCAGATTGCGGTCGAGCGAGTTGAGATACTCCATCTGCTCCTGATAGGCCTTCTCCGACCAGAGCATAATGTGTTCGCCGAAACCGTGCGTCACATAGAAAGCCTTGCGCTCGTCCTCCGGCAATGCACGCAGCAACGCCGTCGGCAGCTTCACGCGACCGCTTTTCTCTATGGAGACTTCCCAATATCCGTATGCGAGATTCGACATATTACTTTTCAAAAAAACGTGCCAAAAATACTATATTTTCCTATCGCTTTCCATAAATTCACATAAAAAAGTTATTAACATCTAAAAAATCGATATAAATAACTGATTATCAATATGGAAAAAAATGGAGAAATTTTTGTACTTTTCAATTTATAAACATTAAAATATTGATAAACCGACAATTATACCAACTATTTATTCTTAATAAACTAAAATATTGATTATCTGTATTTTAATATAAAAGATATGAAAAACAGATGTTGATAACCCATTTATCGCATATCCAATTTCGCATCTTTTTGGAAAAAAATGGAAATTTATGGATTGGCGTGGCAGTAGAGACGGGGCGCGCCCCGTCTCTACAATATTGATATTAAACTACCGCGAAAAAAAACTATCTTTGCACCGTTCGAAAAATAACACGCCGATGAAAAGGTCCTTTGCTCTCCTCTGTCTTCTGGCGCTGGCCGTGGTGTTGCGCGCCCAGCCCGACATCAGCCACATACAACTTGACAACCGCATCTACGCAAACGGCATCCGTAGTGTCACGTTGTCAGCAGGTTATCTGCAAGACAAGCCCATCATCTCGCTGGGTGGCGGCGAAATCACCCTCAACTTCGACGACCTCGAGGAGACCTCCCGCTATGTGAAGTACACCATCCTCCACTGCACCCACGACTGGCAGCTGTCGGATATGAACCCCATAGACTACATCGAGGGCTTTATGGAGGACGAGATCTCCTCGTACGACTACTCCTTCAACACCATCGAGCACTATATGCAGTACCACCTGACGATCCCCAATGACCAGATGCGCCCCACCAAGTCGGGCAACTATATATTATATGTATATGACGACACTCCCGATCAGCCCATCCTGACACGCCGCTTTATGGTCACCGAGGATGTGCAAGCCGGTGTCACGGGCTCGGTGCACGCCTCGTCGGTGGTGGCCGACCGCTTCACGCACCAAGAGGTGGACTTTGTGGTGAACAGCGGCCCCTACGCGGTGCGCAACCCCATAATGACGCTGCACGCCACCATCCAACAGAACGGGCGCTGGGACAACGCCATCGTCGGGCTCACCTACCGCTCGGGCTTCCCCGGCGAGTACAGTTTCGACTATGATGACGGGCGCAACACCTTCCCCGGGGGCGCCGAGTTCCGCACCTTCGACACCCGCACCCTCCGCACCAACGGCGACCGCATCGTGGGCATCAACTTCAACCACCGCCAGAACCACGCCTACGTGGTGCAGGACGACGCCCGCCCCTTCGGCGCGTACGAGAGCCGCAACACCCTCAACGGCGGCTGCTACTACCACAACATCGATATGGAGAACAAGTTTTCCGAAGACTACGTCCACACCCACTTCACCCTCAAAAGCCCCTTCCCCTTCACCGAGGGCGACGTCTATGTCTTCGGCCAGCTCACTGACTGGAACATCCTGCCCGAGGCCAAGCTGCATTACAACGAGCAGTACCAATTCTGGGAAACCGACCTTTTCCTCAAGCAGGGACTCTTCAACTACCAGTATGTGCTCGTGCCCCAGAAGGGCGGTCCCATCGACCCCAGCTACATCGAGGGCAACCATTACGAGACGCACAACGACTACGCCGTCTATATCTACTTCCGCGAAGAGGGCAGCCGCTACGACAAGCTCATCAGCGTGGAGTTCTTCACTGCGGGGAGATAACACTCCGCTCATTTTTTTACACAGAGAACATTTCTCCAGCCGTCTGTTTGTAAGTTTGATTCACGTCTATAAAATCGTATATTTGCCGCCCGAATAATCGAAAATAATAAAACCACTTGTAATATGAAAAAACTTTTACTTTCCTTCTTTATGCTGGCCTTCGCGGTCATCGCCTTCGGCCAAGCCAAGAAAATCACCGTTGAAAAAATCTGGGACGACTTTTATTTCTATCCCCGCGGGGTGGCCGGCTACACCGCAATGCCCAAGAGCGACTGCTACACCGTGGTGAAGCGCGGTGGCATCGAGCGCTACAGCTTCGCCTCCGGCGAACTCATCGATATGCTCCTCTCCAACGCTGATCTGGAGCGTCTCAGCGGCGGCACGGTCGATATCAGCAAGGTCAGCGGCTATGAGTTCACCGCCGACGAGTCGAAGATTGTGCTGGCCATCGACGAGGAGAGCATCTGGCGCCGCTCCACGCTCGCCTTCTACTACGTCTATGACATCGCCGCCAAGACGCTCACCTTGGTGGCCGACACCAACACCAAACTGCACTTCGCCGTGCTCTCTGAGGACGGCACCAAAGTGCTCTTCGCCCGCGACTGCGACCTATTCTACCAGGAGCTCGCCACCGGCAAGATCACCCAGATCACCCGCGACGGCAAGCCCAACGCCATCCTCAACGGCTACGCCGACTGGGTGTATGAGGAGGAACTCGATATGTCGCGCGCCGCCTCCTGGTCGCCCGACGGCACCAAGATTGCCTTCCTGCGCTTCGACGAAAGCCGCGTCAAGGAGTACAACTTCGCCCTCTACGACGAGCTCTACCCCACCGACTTCAAGTACAAATACCCCAAGGCCGGCGAGGACAACTCCTTGGTGGACGTCTATATCTACGACGTCGCCGCCAAGAGTCTCACCAAGGTGGATTTGGGCGACAACAGCAACTGCTACTTCCCGCGCGTCTATTGGATGCCCAACAGCCAAGACGCCGTCATCCTCAAGCTCAACCGCCATCAAGACCGGCTTGACTTCATCCGCTACAACACCGCCACCAGACAACAGGACATTGTCTATACCGACCAGAACGACAAATGGCTGGACGTGACCGACAACTACTACTTCCTCTCCGACAACAACTCTATGATTGTCACCTCCGAGCGCAACGGCTTCAACCACATCTACAAAGTGACGTTTGGCGGAGAAATCAAGCAGCTGACCAACGGCGATTGGGAAGTGAATGAAATCCAGTATGTGAACGAGAAAAAGAAGCTCATCTATTACCTCTCGAACGAATCCGGTGTGCTCAACCGCGACCTCTATGTCATCAACTTCGATGGCAAGAAGAAACAGCTTCTGACCAAAGGCGACGGTTGGGCGAGCACGGAATTCTGCCCGAACGGCAACTACTACCGCCTCCAGTACTCCGACCTGAACACCCTGCCCAAATACACCATCAACGAAAAGAGCGGCAAGGAGTTGCGAGTGCTGAACGACAACAAGCACGTGAAGGAGACGATGGACAAATACGGTTTTGTGAACCGCGAGATCATCCACTTCACCACGGAGGACGGCACCGAGCTGTACGGCTGGATGATGAAGCCCGCCAACTTCGACCCCAACAAGCGTTATCCGGTGATGATGAACTGCTATGGCGGTCCGGGCAGCCAGCAGGTGATGAACGCCTACAGCAGCGCTCAGGACCTCGCCTTCTACCAGATGCTGGCGCAGCACGGCTACATCTCCGTGTGCGTGGACGGGCGCGGCACCGCCACCCGGGGCGACGCCTTCAAGAAGGTCATCTACCAGCAGATGGGCAAATATGAGGCCATCGACCAGATTGCCGCCGCCAACTGGCTCAAAAAGCAGCCTTACGTGGACGGCGACCGCATCGGCATCTGGGGCTGGAGCTTCGGCGGCTACCTCTCCGCCCTCTCGCTCTTCCGCGGCGACGGCGCCTTCAAGATGGCCATCTCCGTGGCACCGGTCACCAACTGGCGCTACTACGACAACATCTACACCGAACGCTTTATGCGCACCCCACAGGAGAACCCCGACGGCTACGACCTCAACTCGCCGACCACCTACGCCAAGGACCTCAAGGGCAAGTACCTTCTCATCCACGGCACCGCCGACGACAACGTGCACTTCCAGAACGCCATGGAGCTGGTGAAGGCCCTCAACGAGGCCGGCGTCGATTACGACCAGTTCTTCTTCCCCAACAAGAACCACTTCATTATGGGCGGCAACACCCGCACCTACCTCTACAACAAGTTGGCGAAGTATATTCTGGAGAACCTGTAGGATCTTCATTCAACACCTTGACAAATATTTTGTTATGTGTAAAAAACGTCTTTCCTTGCATATTGCCCTTTTGTTTATTCTGGCACAATGTGCTCCTTCTGTGGCTTTCGCACAAACCACGCTTGTCTTTTCCGGAAATGACAATCTCAACAACTGGGTACCGCTCCACCACGTAACCATCACGAATCTCACACGCAACTGGTCAAATACCATTTATTATCCTGACACCACTTACACAATGTTTGGCGTGGGTATTGGAGAGCAGACCGCGACAACCTCACAATTGGCCGTCTCGCAAAACACACCCAACCCGTTTTATGGCACCACTTCCGTAACAACAAGTTTATCTTCCACCAGCACAGTTTTGATGGAGGTGATGGACTTGAGTGGCCGCATTATAGTCAGTGCCAGGGAAAAACTATCCCCTGGCGCACACGTTTTCCGCATTGATTTGCAAAAACCTCAGACTTACCTTTTAAAAGTCAGCGCGGGACAGGAGAAAGCCGTGATAAAAATGATGAATGTGGGCGGCGCCGGCTCCAACAAGATTCAATACAGAGGTGAAGGCATCTCCACAAACACAAATCTCAAGTCATCAACAGACTGTACGGATTATCCTTTTGAGTCTGGCGACAGAATGATGTTTGTAGGGTATATGATGGATGACAGTCTTTATATTTCAAGCGACACCATAGAACAGATTCAACTAGGCGACGAAGACATCCGCTTGCCATTCCGCCTATGGGACGCATCCTGGGAGCCCCGGCATTACATTGACACTTCCGCACTCTTCATCCCCGACGGCGTGGAATGCAACAACAGTTGTTTTGCTGTTAAAACCATTATCGTCAATGATTATGACGCAGGGGATATTGTCAGCAATGTGAATGATGTCAGATATGTTCGTCTTAAAATGGAGCATTCATACATCGGTGATTTGTATATCCGGTTAACTTGTCCCAACGGACAGCACACTACACTTATGAAAAAGAAGGGCCAGCCATCCACATCCGGCTGTGCCGGCCAAATTCCCTCTTCTGATTTCGGATGGCAAGACGCATCAGCATCCGGTGGTGCCTATTTCGGATGGTATAACAAAACCGATGCTAATGGCAATTGCAACCCCGCCCTCAATCCACAAGGCAACGGGTGGAACTATTGCTGGTCTTGTGATACTTCCAGTGGCTATCAATACGCTTGTGGCAGTGGTTTCGTTTACAATTCGTGCAATCACGTTCAATCGGCCAATCCATTTTATACGACTTCTTCCAGTTATGTTGACTCCACAAATATGGCCGCTATGACCAATGTTTATAGGCCAGATATGTCCTTCAGCAGTTTGGCGGGTTGCCCTTTGAACGGAGTTTGGTCAATTGATATTTTGGACGTCGCTTCTTATGACAACGGATATCTTTACGATTTCGAATTAGTGTTGAAAGAGGATACGGTCTACCACTACAATCCTACATATTATACCACGCCCTCCGTGAGCACCTTATGGATCACTCCCAACAACACGCATTCCGTCATCTGCAACGGCAACGTGACGGACGAAGGTGATATGCCTGTTACAAGACGAGGTATCTGCTGGAGTGAATCACAACAGCCAACCATTAACGACCACTATGCCGATGGGGGACAGGGACCAGGATTGTTTTCGGCTCTTATCAATAACCTGACTGGCAATACCAGATATTATTTGCGGGCATACGCCATCAATGACCTTGGTATAGCGTACGGCCACCAGATATCCTTCGTGTTCTCACCCGACACCGCGTGCGTGACTCCCGTTGTGGATATTGATGGCAATGTTTACAGTGTGGTTAAAATTGGCAATCAATGTTGGATGCGCGAAAATATGAAAGTGACCCATTTTCCAGACGGCACTTACATCCCCGAATTCACGACTACAATCCCGTACACTTGGGCTCCAGGGCGTTGCACACTCCGCGATGTAAACATCTTCGGATACCACTATACTTGGCCCGCCGCCAAATACGGCGCTTCCATTGAGGATTCAGTAATGGTGCAGGGTCTTTGTCCCGACGGGTGGCATCTTCCCGCTAAATATGAGTGGGACAGGATGATCCAATACGTGCAAAGCCAGCCCCAATACCAATGTTACGGAACACCGGCCTATATTGCAAAAGCAATCGCCTCGACAGAATATTGGATGTATGCCCCTGAAACGTGTTCCATCGGCGACAATACTGCTCTGAACAATGCTTCCGGTTTTTCCATCCTCCCAGCCGGAGAACTAGGCCTCACGAACAACACCACCACTAGTTTTTGGTCATCAACCTACGTAGGATTATCCTCAAACGGCGTCTTTCACAAGACTCCCGTCTTTCGTCTTAATTATTTTTCAAGCGCACCTGATTACATATTGGAGAGCCACAATAATGCTTTGAGCATTAGATGTTTGAGAGACAATTAGCGCGGCCGTTTCCACACACACTCGCCACGCTTCAAATGTGGTACATATAAGAGAGCTTCTGTGTGTCCGTCTTATCTGTAACAATTCGGCTTTTTCTGTATCATATTAATAGATAAAGTTGTTATCGTTGCAGCGTCCCATCTTCCAGTTCTGTTTATCGGACCTCGCAGAACCTGGGGATGTGGCACGAAAATTGGAAAAACAGAGGTTCCGAAAAATTGTTATGTGTAAAGAACGTCTTTCCTTGCATATTGCCCTTTTGTTTGTTCTGGCACAATGTGCTCCTTTTGTGGCTTTCGCACAAACCACGCTTGTCTTTTCCGGAAATGACAATCTCAACAACTGGGTACCGCTCCACCACGTAACCATTACGAATCTCACACGCAACTGGTCAGATACCATTTATTATCCAGACACCACCTACACAATGTATGGCGTGGGTATTGAAGAGCAGACCGCAACTGCCTCTCCATTGGTTGTCTTGCAGAATATACCCAATCCGTTCAATGGCACCACCTCTGTTACAACAAGCCTGTCCTCTGCCAGCACAGTTTTGATCGAAGTGATGGACTTGAGCGGTCACATTATAGTCAGCAGCAGGGAAAAACTCTCTTCTGGCGCACACGTTTTCCGCATTGATTTGCAGAAACCTCAGATCTACCTTTTAAAAGTCAGCGCGGGACAGGAGAAAGCCGTGATAAAAATGATGAATATGGGCGGCGCCGGCTCCAACAAGATTCAATACAAAGGTGAAAGCGTCTCCACGAACACAAGTCTCAAGTCTTCCACAACCACTTCGGTTTATCCTTTTGAATCTGGCGACAGAATGATGTTTGTAGGGTATATGATGGATGGCAGTCTTTGTATCTCAAGCGACACCATAGAACAGATTCAACAAGGCAACGAAGATATCCGTTTGTCATTCCGCTTATGGGACGCATCTTGGGAGCCCAGGCATTACATCGACACTACCGCACTTCTCATCCCCGACGGCGTGGAATGCAACAACAATTGTTTTGCTGTCAAAAACATTCTTATCAATGATTACCCAGGAGAGATTGTCACCAATGCGAATGATGTCAGATATGTTCGTCTGAATATGGAGCATTCACACATTGGGGATTTGTATATCCGGTTAACTTGTCCCAACGGACTGACTGCCACGCTTATGAAGAAATATGGCCAACCTGACACCATCGGCTGTGCCTACGGCTTTATCTTCCCTGAGGATTTCGGATGGCAAGTCGCATCTGCAACTGATGATGCCTATTTCGGATGGCATAACGGAAACGATGTGCCAGGCAACTGCGATCCTGTCCTCAACCCACAGGGCAACGGATGGAACTACTGCTGGTCTTGTGACACTTCCAGCGGTTATCAATACGCTTGTGGCAGCGGTCTCGTTTACGATTTGTGCAGTCGCGTTCAATCGGACAATCCATTATTTGGGAATTCTTACAATTATGTTGACTCCACCAATATGGCCGCTATGACCAACGTTTATCGGCCGGAAATGTCTTTCAACAATTTTATAGGTTGCCCTTTAAACGGCGTTTGGTCTATTAATGTTATGGATGCCGATTCTACCAACAACGGATATCTGTACGATTTCGAATTGGTGTTAAAAGAGGATTCGGTCTATCATTACAATCCCACATATTGTGCCACCTCCTCCGCGAGCAATTCTGAAATCACGCCCGACAATACACGACAAGAATCCCGTCTTCTGCAACAGCAACGTGAAAGACGAGGGAAATATGCCAGTTACAAGACAAAGTATCCGCTGAAACGCTTCCATTGAGGATCCACTTTAGACTGAAGACTTAAGACTAAAGACTTAAGACTAAAGACCGAAGACCATAGATTTTAGACCATAGACCTTAGAACTTAGACCTTAGACCCTAATGTTTATAGTCATAGTTCATTGCCAATGGCTAACGGCTAACGACTAATAGCTAATAGCTAATGGCTAACGGCTAATGGCTAATAGCAAAAAGCCAACAGCACTACTCCTTCTTCGGCAGTCTTTCGCGGACTTCTGCGAGGAACTCTTCCGCGTCGATGCCGATAGATTTGGCTTCCTGCACGAGCGTGGCCTCCTCTTCGGGAGTGATGACACCATCTTCGAGAATGGCCGCCACCTTGGTGTCCAGGTCGTGGAGCAACTCCACCTTGTCCTTAGGGGCGTCTGCCGTTTCCTGAAGTTTCTTGCCCGCATTGATCAGCACCGGAAGGTTGGCCAAGGTGCCGAGTTTCTCAAGCGCCTTACCGCTCATCTCTTTCGCCTTGTCGGCTGCATCGCCCACCTTCTCGGCAAACTTGCTGTCTTTGATGTCTTCGACCACATCTTTGGCCTTATCGCGTACATTCTCAGCCACATCGCCCACCTTTTCAGCGAATTTGCTGTCCTTGATGTCTTCGACGATGTCTTTAGCCTTGTCGCGAACATCTCCCGCGACATCAGTCACCTTTTCGGCAAATTCGGAATTCTTCACATCTTCCACGGTGTCTTTCGCTTTCTCGGCAACCTTTTCTGAAGTGCGTCTGAACAAATCCAGAAATCTCTGGAAAAAACATTTCTTTTCGGAATTGGAATCACAATTTTCAGCCATAGTTTTAAAGTTTAAATTAGAAAAAGCAAAAATACATTTTTAATTTAACAATGACATTTAAAAATTGATTTTTAATACAAAGACTAGAGACTTAAGACTTTAGACCGAAGACCTTATAGTTCTTCGTTCTTCGTTCTCAGTTCTTAATTCTTAGTTCTCAGCTGTCCGCTAACACTCACACCGCCCACACCAGCAGGCCGCCGCAGATGATGAGTCCGCTGACCACCAAATCGATGAGGCAGAACCCCATTATGTCCTTGGCATTGAGTTTGGCAAGGGCCAGCGCCGGGATGGCCCAGAAGGGCTGTATGAGGTTGGTCCAGGCGTCGCCCCAGGCGATGGCCGTACCGGTAAGGCCGGGATCCACGCCAAGGTTGGCGCCCGCCGCGAACATAATGGGCGCCTGGATGGCCCAGTGGCCGCCACCCGACGGCACGAAGATGTTGAGCACCGCCGCACACAAGAACGTCAGCAGCGGATAGGTTGTGGGCGTGGAGATCGATATGCAGGCGTCGCTGATGACCGTGCCAAAGCAGATGCCCGAATGGCCCACTCCCGTGATGATGCCCATAATGCCCGCATAGAACGGGAACTGCAGCAGGATGCCCGCCGCACCGGAGGCCGCCTTCCCGAAGGCGCGCACATAGGCCAACGGGGTGCGGTGCAGGATAATGCCCACGAACAAAAAGAGCATAATCACCGCATTCAGATCCAACGAACCGCCTCTGACAAAGAGCTTGATCACTAAGAATCCCAACCCCAACAGGGCCACCAGCCAACTGAGCAACACACTCTGCTCCATCTTCTCGGCAGGCGTGTCGGGCGTGGCCGCCACGGGAGCCTCCTCCTCTTTCAACAAGGCCGGGTCCACCGTAACAGCCTGTCCCTTCTTGGGATGCATCAGGGCATTGACCCCCACCAAAGCCACAATGACGAGCAGCACCATCACCAGGTTGTGCGGATCGAGGATGGTCTGCGACACGGGCACGGGCGCGGTGAGCACTCCGTTGGTGGCGGTGGCAAGCGCCTCGCCGGGCGTGGCCATCGTCAGCGGAATGGAGCCGGAGAGACCGGCGTGCCACACCACAAAGCCGCTGTAAGCCGACGCGATGAGCAGCCGGTAGTCCACCCCCTGCAGTTTGCGGGCCACCTCCTTGGCGAAGATAACCCCCACTATGAGGCCAAATCCCCAGTTGAGCCAGCAGGCGACGGCAGAGATGCCGGTCACCAACGCGATAGCCCCCACCGGGGTCTTGGGCAATGACGCCAACGTGCTGATGCCCCTTTTAACCACCGGTGCCGCGGCCAAGGTGGAACCGCACACCAGCACCAGGGCCATCTGCATCGCAAAGGCCAGCAGGTTCCATACCCCGTTGCCCCAATGCTCCACCACCTCTATAGGAGTCTGACGGCAAATGGGCATCGCCAGCAAGGCGGCCACGAAGGTGAGGATAATGGCAAAAATGAAGGGCTCGGGCAGGAAACGCTGCACGAAGCGCACGCAGGCGTTGATGATTCGTTGGAACATACAGAAATTGGCGTTTTATATGTGACTGAGTACGATATCGATGCGGTCGTCAAAGGCCTCGCGGGTGGCATAGCCCACGTGGGGCACCAGCACACAGTTGGGCACTCTGAGCAGCGTGTGGTCGGCGGGCAGGGGCGGCTCCTTCTCGAACACGTCGATGCCAGCGCCGGCGAGCTTGCCCTGACAGAGCAGGTCGGCCAAAGCGTCGATATCCACCACATTGCCCCGCGCCGTGTTGACGAGGATGGCCGTGGGCTTGCACATCTCCAGCAGCTCCCGGCTGATTAGGTGATGCGTCTCGGCGGTCAGCGGCACGTGCAGGGAGATGATATCACTGGTTTTCATCAGTTCCTCCAAAGGAAGATAGGCGATGCCCTGGGCTTTGACCTCATCGTATTGGGTGCGGCTCCAGGCCACCACCTCGCAGCCGAAGCATTGCAGCAACTGCGCCGTGCGGCGTCCAATGGCACCCGTGCCCACAATGCCCACGCGCTTGCCACGCAACTCGCGACCTAAGAAGTTGTCGCGCGTGCCGCCGTTGTGTACCTTCGCGTCCAAAGCGGTGATGCGGCGATATACATCCAGCATCAGCCCGATGGCCAACTCCGCCACACCCTCCGTGGCATAGCCCGAGGCGTTCACCACCTCGATGCCGTGCTCCCGACAATAGGCCAGGTCAATATGGTCAAGCCCTGTGAAGGCGACGTTGAGTTTCTTCAATTTCGGACACTGCGACAATATGTCGCTGCCGATTTTGATGTTGGAGACAATGACCTCCTCCGCATCCTTCATCCGTTCGATGAGGGTGGCGGCATCCTCTTTGCGGTCACGGTAACAGACAAATTCGTGGCCCTTGGCGGCCAATTCAGAGGTAATGTTAGCGGCACGCTCTTCGCTGATGCCGATAGGTTCTACTGCTACAATTTTCATAGTATATCTTTCTTAATATTTTTAAACAAATAAGAGCGCTTAAAGCGCTCTGTTGTATCAAGTTATGGCAACACAGGAAGTGTCTCCACTTGCAGCACTTTGCCATTGGTGCGGTCGTACAGGAAAGCCACCACGGTGCAGTTTGCGGCGTTCCAGTCGTGTTCCAGGAAGCTGATGCTGCAGCCGTAGGTGTAGGCATTGTCTTTCTCCAGCAAGCCGTCGGTCGTCAGATAGGCGCCGTACGTGCCGTTGAGGGCGGCACGCAGCACGTGGTTGTGCGTGTACTCGGGAATCATCGTCATCCCGCTGAGCTGCGGTTGCACAATGCCGTCCTCGATGAGGAAGAACGAGAGATAGAGCGGGTGCTCGTATTCCTCCAGCATCGTCACCTTGGCGTTGACCTTCAAGGAAGCGGCAGAGGCGTTATACTCGTTTATGAGCTGGATGGCGGCGGGCACCGAGGAACGGTCCATCTCACGAAGCTTGCCCATCCACTCGTCCTTGCCCAAACCGCCCGGGTGGTCGTTCTCGCGGTTGAAGACGGCCGCCGGAATGGCGTTGATGCCGAAATCATTGGCCAGCTGATCCCCCACTTCCGTGCGGAAATCGTAGGTATAGTCGAGATTGGTGGCTGCCAGAGAGGTGGCGTGGATGCCCACGATGACCAGGGTGTCACCATAGACGGAATGCAACTGGTCGAGCACCTGGTGGGCGGCGGGACAGTTGGAGCAGCGATGGCCGGTGTACTCCTCCATCAACACTTTGCGATAAACCTCATCGGGGTTCAAGTCGGGGAACACCACCGTGACATCCTCACGTTCGGACAGGTTCATATAAGGTCCTTCAATGACATCACACCCCACAAACGTCAGGGCGACCGTTATTATCAATAAAGCTATTTTCTTCATCTTATTGTCTTTTTTAGGTTAGAAGGAAGTGGTTATGGAAAGGCCGACGCCATACGAGGCGGGCACGGCACGGCACACACCGCCCACGCAGAGAATACCCTCCTTGGTCTTGCCGAAGTTGAGGGCAATGCGAGTGGTGTTCCAGACGTATGCGGCGGAAATGTTATAATAATGCACGCGTTTGTTCGGGTCGGGGTTGCCGTAATTCCAATCGTCACCCACGGACACAAACCAGTGAGGGCTCACCGAGTACTCCAGCATCGCATACGCACTGCTGCCATCGTCATCCTTGGTGTAGAGATGCTGCGCCTCCAGACGGAGCGCGTGCTTGTTGTTGATCTTGTACTGCAGGTCGGCGGCGACCAGATGGCCGCGCATCATCCCGGGATGGCCCTGCAACTCCGCAATATTATAGGTAATGTAGTTGTAAGCCAATATCAGCTTCCAATGTTTCGTGAAACGGCGACTGATCTCAAGGCCAATGTCTTGATAGAGCAAATCGGGACCGAACTTGAAGAAGGAGGAGGTATAGCCCTCCGTGCCTGTGGGCGTGCCGTTCGCGACGGCTTCCGCCACCGGCTGCTTGTCAATGTTGTGGAAACGGGAGTAGTTGAAAGTAAGGTCTGTACCGTACTTGCCGCCAATCTTGCTCTTCTTGGGTATCTGATAGTTGATTTGCAACTGGGCCCCGATTTGGCCGTTGGGCTGAGAGGCGTAGCTATAGTCGCCAATCAGCTGATAAGAGTATTGACGGTTGATGGCCGGGATGTTGTTGATGAAGAGCAACGAATTGGAGTACTCCATCCTCTGGCTGCGGAACTCCATATTGTCGGCCCGGATGAAGGAAGCGGCCACGCCAAAACCCTTCATCGCGTAAGTGGCCGAGAGGAAAAGGGCCTCACCCGGCTTGTAGATATGAAAGTTGCTGACATTCGGGTCGTTGATTTTGCGGGCGTATTCCGCTTCCAGACGGAAGTCTTTGTATCCAAACGTCATACGAGTGGCCCAAGCCAGCACATTCTCAGGAATCTTGTCACCGGGAATGTAGGCCTCTGCCGTCGAGTCGGGGCCGGGATAGATGTTGAAAATGTAATCACCAGAGCCCTTCTCGAACTTACTCACGATATTGGCACCCACTCGGGCCACGAAGCCCTTGTCTTGAATTACAGGGAATATCTCGCCGAAAGAAATCTCGGCATCGGCGCCGCGCACAAAATCCTTCCGTCCGATATAGCTGTCGAAATTGCGCCGTTCCACGCCCCAAACACCCTTCAGGTAGATGCCCTTATAAGGGGTAAGCTTGACACGCGCGCCCAGCAGGCTGTTGTCAATGCCCAGCTGTCGGTCCTCGTATGCCCTTAAGGTCAGGCCATTGCCGAATTGCTCATAGAAATTACCCGCGGTGACCTGGATGAACTTGTTCTTGTAATCGGCGAAGAAGTACTTGATACCCTGGCCTTTGTAGTCAATCTTTTCAAAATCTATCAAAGGAAACTGATAGTACTCGTAGCGCACGCCGGCCGAGAAACCACCGTTGGAGTAGAGCAGGTTGATGAAGGCGTTGGCGCGCACCTTCGAGTCCACCTTCTCGGCTCCGATGATCGAATCGGGAATATAGTACATCCCGTTAAAACCAAAATCGCCGCTGATGCGGCTGTTCCCAAACTCGTGCTGCGCCTTGACGGTGGATACCGACAACAACAGCAGCAGTATGGATGCAAGACGTAAAAATTTACTCATATAAGAAAAATTAGGTTTGCAGGCGGCGAACCGCCTGCAAACGTTAAACAAAAGTAGTATTCTTTCCGAAAATTATTTCTCGGCGGCGAGTCTCTTGACCACCTCATACACCTCCTGCTCGCTGCCCGGGGCATACGACGTGTGCTGCCACACAATCTCGCCCTTGCCGTTGAGGATGCACATATAAGGAACGTCGTTCACGTTCATCGCGCGCTTGAAGTCGGAGTTCACATCCAACAACACGGTGTAATCCCAACCTTTGCCCTTGACAAAGGGGGCCACACGGGCTGAGGTCTTCGCGTCATCAATAGAGACGGCATAAAGCTTCACGCCAGTCTCTTCCACCCAATCCTCGTACTCGTCGGCAATGGCGAGCAACTCGGCGATGCACGGCTTGCACCAGGTGGCCCACAAACTGACGATGACAGGCTTGCCATCGTTCTGGATTTCGCTGGTGTTGAACACCTTGCCATCAATGGTCTGGATATCGACGGCAGGCAACTTGGCCAAATGCCGGTCTTGTGCGGGTTTGTCGGTTTGCGCGCCCAAAGAGAGACACAACGCAAGGATAATCGTTAACATAAAAGGGGTTTTCATAACTATAGGTATTTAAAGTTAATTTCTGAATAAAGGATTCTGGGGTTGCTCTTCCTCCTTGTCGAATCGGAACATAAGGTAGTCGGAAAGGCCGAATTCCGGGGCAGGCGGATAACGCTGCAGCAGCTGTCCCTGCGCGTTGATGATGAGATAGTCGGGAAGCGTCTCCACCCCGTTCTCCAACAGCCAGTCGTAGTTGCCGTCGAAATAGAGGATGGGCCACTCGAACATCTCTCCGTACGCCTTGCAGAAACGGTCGTAATCCTCCCTGTCGGGGTCAATGTTGAGGCTGACAAATTGGATTTTCTCGCCATATCTTTTGTTGAATTCCTTGATGAGCATCATCTCCCGAATGCAATCCAAACAATCGCTTTGGAAGACCTGCACATAGATGTCTTTTCCTTCAAATTGTTTAATGGGGGATTTCTTCCCTTTCTCATTCCGGAACACCAAGGGCTGCGACGGCGCGTCGGCCCTGGATATACGGGCCAACGCATTGTCAATAAAGACGATATGCTCAGGGAAATGGGTGGACACCTTGATGTATTTCAGCAATTTGACGATATTGCCGGCATCGAACTCCTCGTTGCTGTGGAACTCGATCAGATTGAGGATGATGACCAGTTCGCGCAGACGCTCGTTGGTCAGCATCGGGTCGCGGCCCGCCTCGTTGAAAAGTGTCAGATAGTCGGGTTCCTCATTGATGGTGCGGCCCAGTAACTCCTTCGAGATGTGACGCGAGTTGTACAGATAGCCGCTATAACTCTCCCGGAAAAGCGACATATAGGCGGGATTGTTATACAAGATGTAATCGTTGTCGTAAAACTTCCGGTAGAAGGTCATCTGCTCCTTCGAGAAGCAGACCCGGTCGAGCTGTCCGCAAGTGTAGTAGATATAAGATTGATAGAAATTTAGCGGATTGTACTGGATGCCAAAGCGGTCGTTCAGCAATGTCGTCAGCGTGTCGTAGGCATTCCGATCCTTGTCCACGGTGATGCGGAAGGCGTAATGATTCATCGCTCGACTGAAAAAGTTGCTGAAACGGTTGATCTTATAGTTCAGGTCGCTGGTGTCGGCCAACGCATTGGTAATCTGCAAATAACCGCCGTATTTTTCCGGGTTGACAAGTTTGAAGAGGGTCGTGTCAACGGAAATCTGGAACTGGTAGGTATGGTCGGGCACGATGAAGAACTCGGCCTTGGAGGTGCGGATGGCCAGCTGCACGAGTTTGATCTGGTTGGTGGAGCAGGTGAGCTTGAAGTGCCCATTCTTGTCAATCTGGTCGGTGGCCGCCACCGTGGGCACATAGTTGAGCAGGTCATCAAAGACCAGCAGACGTATCTCCTCGTTTTTGGCGAAAGGGGCCTCGCCCGTGATAGTCACCGGACGCTGCGCAATGCCCGCCGTGACAATCCACAGCAGCAAGGCGACAAGCAACGGGCGACAGACAAAACGGGACATACTTTTGAATTGAGAATTGAGAATTGAGAATGAAGAATTGAGAGTTAGAGATTGTTTATTAGGGATTAACGGGGGGTGCCGAGGTCAACACCTTCAGGCACAAGATTGCGATAGGCATCGGAGCCGAGCGACCAGAGTTCGCGCACGAGCGACGACGACACGGCGGCCCACTCGGGAGAGGCGGGAATGAAAACCGTCTCCACCTCGGGGCAAAGCATCCGGTTGGCAAGGCGCATCTCCTCCTCCACGGCGTAATCGGCGGCATTGCGGATGCCGCGCACCAGGTACTGCGCGTGCACCTTACGGCAAAGGTCCACTGTAAGTCCCTGGTAGGCCTCTACCGCCACCTTCGGTTCATTTTTGTATAGCTGCCGGATCCAATCCATACGCTGTTCAACGGAAAAGAGGTCTTTTTTATTGTAATTGTGCCCGATGGCGATGATGAGGCGGTCGAACAGGGGCAGCGACTTCCTGACAATGTCCTCGTGGCCTTTGGTGAAGGGGCAGAACGAGCCCGCGTAAACGGCGATAGCACTCATAGGGTTAGTCTCTTAGGATAGTGAAATTATAGTCGTCGATGAACTTGATGAGCCGGGAGGGCTTGAAATCCACGGAGGTGGCAAACTCCTGCGGCACCACATAATCCATCTGGGCAATGATCTCCTTGGAGATGTCGGGGAAGGTTCTCGGCGTGGGCTCGTCGGCGATGTTGGCGGAAGTGGAAATGATGGGGCGGCCCAAGGCACGGACAAGCTTCTTGCAGAAGTCGTTGCTCGTGACGCGGATGGCGATGGTCCCGTCGCTGTGGACAAGATTCTTGGGCAGGTTCTGGGCCGTGGGGTACACGAACGTGGTGGGACGGGAGACGTGCGAGAGGAGATCCCAGGCAATCAAGGGGATTTTCTTCACATACATCGGGAGCCGTTCCGCGGAATCGAGAAGGATAATCATACTTTTCCGCTCGTTGCGCTGCTTGATGCGGTAAATGCGGGACACGGCCTCTTCATTGGTCGCGTCGCAACCAATACCCCACACTGTATCAGTAGGATAGGCAATGACTTTGCCCTCCAGGAGCAGCTTTGCGCATTTTTGAATTTCCTGTTCCATAAGTCGCAATTTTAGCCTGCAAAAATACAAAAAAGATATTCATCATAAACTTGTGGCGCACAATTCAAAAAGTATGTTAAAAAAGGCAAATTCCAATAATAAAAATCCGACAAGTCCGTTTGAGTTTTTTTTATATCTTTGCCCCTCTTTATGCAGAAAAAAATTTAAACTTAAATAACTTAAAATAAGAAACTTATGACAAGAATCGTCACCACGGTGGTCCTGATTTTCTCTATGCTGGCCACTTGTTTCGCACAACAATTCCAAGTCACTCGCAACGACTACGAGCGGGTGGACATTTCCTTTTCCGCACCGGAAATCACTTCTGCTGTGGTGAAGACGCCGCAGGGCTTTTTCACCCAGATTTCTATGGATGAGTTCTATCCCTCTGTCATTGTGGGTCAGCCGCAACTGCCCGTGATGGTGAAGTTGCTTGAGATTCCCGTCTGCGACTCTGTGGTGGCCACGGTCAAAAACGCGCAGTATGTGGAGGTGGATGCCTCAACGCTGGGCATCCAGTACCCGCTCTATCCGGCGCAGCCCTCCTACGCCAAGTCCTACCGCGGGGAGCGCCCGTTTGTGCGCGACCAGCAGACCTACAGCCGCGATGCCTTCTACGCCGAGCCCCTGGTGCGCGTGGAGAAGACGGGAACGATGCGTGACATCACCCTCGCCAACCTGTATATCTCGCCCGTATCCTACAACCCCGTGACCGGCAAGGTGCGCATCTGCCGTTCAATGGACATTGAGGTTTCCTATGTGAACGCCAACCTGCCCGCCACCTACGAGCTGAAGACCAGATACGGCAGCCCGATGTTCCAGAACGCCGCCAATGCGGTGGCCAACCCGATGCCCCGCACCCGCGCAGAGTTCAACGCCTCCCCCATCCGCTACCTCATCATCGCCCACTCTATGTTCCGCAACAACGACAACCTCGAACTCTTCGTCAACTGGAAAAAGAGACTCGGCTACATCGTGGACGTGGTTTACACCGGTGACGCCAACGTCGGCACCACCACAACTTCCATCAAGAACTACATTTTGAGCCAATACAACAGTGCCACGGCTTCCAACCCGGCTCCTACCTTCCTGCTTTTCGTGGGCGACCACGGGCAGGTGCCCGCCTTCAGCAGCACGGAGCAGAACAGCCACGTCACTGACCTCTACTACGCTTGCTGGACCTCCGGCGACAACATCCCCGACTGCTACTATGGTCGTTTCTCGGCCCAGAACGCAAGCCAACTGGCACCCCAAATCACCAAGACGCTGCAATATGAGCAGTACACGATGCCCGATCCCTCCTATCTGGGCAAGGCCGTGTTGATTGCCGGCACCGACAACAGCTGGTCAGACACCCACGCCGACGGCCAGATCAACTACATCTACAACAACTACATCAACACAACCAGCACCACCCATCAATATTCGACCGTATATAAGCACAACTACAACTGCTCTTCACAGGCCGCCACCATCCGCAGCGAGATCGGCGCGGGCGTGAGCTGGGCCAACTACACGGCTCACGGCGACGTGACCGAATGGTACGACCCCTCCTTCACCACCAGCCACATCCCCTCGATGAACAACCTCGACAAGTATGGCGTGATGATTGGCAACTGCTGTCTCACCGGCAAGTTCAATGAGGAGTGCTTCGGCGAAATGCTGCTCCGCACCGACAAGAAGGGTGCGATGGCCTACATCGGCGCCTCCGAGGTGAGTTACTGGGACGAGGATGTCTATTGGTCTGTGGGCAAACGCAGCTCCGTCACCGCCAATATGACCTACCAGGCTAACAATCTGGGCGCCTACGACAGGATTTTCCACACCCACAATGAGAGCCACGACGTATGGGCCACCACCCTGGGCGGTTTCCTGACCGCTGGCAATCTCGCCGTCCAATCCTCCTCTTCCAGCCGGAAGAAATACTATTGGGAAATCTACCACATCTTCGGTGACCCCTCCATCAGACCTTATTTGGGTATGCCTTCCCAGATGAACGTCAGCGCACTACCCGCCGTGCCTATGGGCACCCTGAGCTACAATGTGAGCGCCGCCCCGTATGCCTACGTAGCTCTCACCACTGGCGGCAACATCGTGACCGCCACCTTCGCCGACGCCTCCGGTAACGCCACCCTTGACCTCAGCAATGTCACCACCCCCGGCGAATACGAACTTGCCATCGGGGCCCAGAACCACGTGCAGTATTTCCAGACCGTCAACATCATCGTGCCTTCCGGTCCCTATGTGGTGGCCAGCAATGTGAGCCTGCCCAACGACGTGTATCCCATCAATGGCACCTCGGTCAACTGGAACCTCGAGCTCACCAACCTGGGTGTGGACAACGCCTCCAACGTGACGGCCCAGATGACCGCCCTCACCCCGGGATTCACGGTGACGCAAGGATCCGCCACCTTCAACACCCTCGTCCCCAACGCCATCCAGAGTATGCCCAACGCCTTCACGGTGAGCATCCCGGAAAATGCGGAAGACGGCACCCGTGCCACTTTCCGCGTGACCACCACCTGGCAAGGCGGCAACTCCACCAAGGATGTGAACCTCACGGTCATTGCACCCAAGTTGGCTGTAACCGAGACCAATATCCAAGGGCCCAGCACGGCCGCTGCTCTGGAGCCGGGTGACGCCGCCACCGCCACCATCACCATCTCCAACTCCGGACACGCTCCCGCCTCCGACATCCTCATCGACCTCACCTGCAACTACTCCGGCGTGACCGTGACCTCCCCGTCACAAATCGTCGCCTGGATCGGCGCTGGCGAAAGCATCTCCCACACCTTCAACCTCCAGATTGCCAACAGCGTGCCCAACCTCTCCATCGTGCCCCTCTATTTCCACACTATCAAGGGCGACAAACACGTCATCGACACCCTCTCTATCTCCATCGGCAAGGCAACAGAAGACTTTGAAACCGGCGACTTCACCCGTTTCAACTGGGTGCAGAACCAGAACCCGTGGACCATCACCAACCAAGCCCCCTACGCCGGCAACTATTGCGCCCGTTCCAAACAGAACCTGAGCAACGGCAGCTGGTACAACGTGTCACGCTCCTCTTTCAGCATCACCGTGAACTGCTTGATGGAGGCGCCCGTCTCCTACTTCCGTAAAGTCTCTTCCGAGGCTAATTACGACAAGTTCAAGTTCTATATTGACAATAACGAGACCGACAATGCCTCCGGCAACCAGGGCTGGACTCAGAAGAGTTTCCCCGTCTCCGCCGGACAACATACCTTTATGTTCGCCTATGAAAAGGATTACGGCACCACTTCCGGTGAAGACTGTGCCTGGGTGGACAACATCGTCCTTCCCGGCTTGGGCAACCTTGTGACCGAGGACATCAACGACCCCGTCGGCATCGAGAGCCACTCCCGCGACGCCTTCTCCATCGTCCTCTATCCCAACCCGACCTCCGGCAACCTGCAACTCCGCAGCTCCGAGCTCCCGCTGGCCAAGGTGCAAGTCTTCGACCTCTTCGGCAAAATGCTGACGGAACAGGATCTCAACGACCTCAACGGCTCTGTCAGTCTGTCTGGCCTGGCCTCCGGCGTGTATGTGGTCAAAGTCTTTGCTGAAAACCAAACCGTCGTCACCCGTAAAGTCGTGAAACAATAATGGCCAACACATCAGAACAATACGACATCGTCATCCAACAGTGCCTGGACATCTTCGCCAAGAAGGCGATGGACTATGGCACGGCGTGGCGCATCCTGCGCACCTCCTCGCTTACCGACCAGATCTACATCAAGGCCAACCGCATCCGCAGCATCCAGGAAAAGGGCGAGGCCAAAATCGCCGAAGGCATCATCCCCGAGTTCATCGGCATTGTCAACTACTCGGTGATGGCCCTCATCCAACTGGAGATGGGCGCGGCCTCCGGCGCCGACGACCTGGAGATGGATCCCAAACTCGCCACGGAACTGTACAACAAATACATCCACGCCGCCAAGAGCCTTATGATGGACAAAAACCACGACTATGACGAGGCGTGGCGGCAGATGCGCATCAGCTCGCTCGACGACATCATCCTGATGAAACTCTTCCGCATCAAGTCCATCGAGGACCACCAGGGCAACACCATCGTCTCCGAAGGACTCGACGCCAACTACTACGACATCATCAACTACGCTATGTTCGCCCTGATCCGCCTCGTGGTGGAGGGAGAAAAATAATAATTGACAACCCAAAAAACGCCTGAATATGTCACAAAAAGAACCCATTTGGCTGAAAATACTGAGAATAGCACTCGGTTTGCTGTTCCTCTTCTCCTCCATCAGCAAAGCCGTTGACCCTGTCAACTTCGGCATCACAATGAACGACTACTTCGTCTCCTTCGGACTGCCGTTCCTGAAACCTGTCGCCCTGTTGGCCGGCGTTTGCGCCATCACCTGCGAGTTCGTACTCGGCTGTATGATGCTGTTCGGGGTGAAAACCCTTTTGGCCGCGTGGGGCTACCTGCTCTTTATGGTCTTCTTCTTCTTCCTCACCCTCTGGCTCGCCGTGGCCGAATATATGGAAATCAAAGGCATCCACTACTTCGGCGTGGTGCACGACTGCGGCTGCTTCGGTCAGGTGGTGAAGATGAGCAATATGACCACCTTCCTCAAGAATGTCGTCATCATCATCCCCACCCTCATCGTCTTTGCCAAACGCAAAAAGCTCAAAGACGTACGGCTCACCGAACTGGGCAAATGGTGCTGCATCCTGCTGTTCATCGCCATCGCCGTGCTGTTCCAGGTGCGCTGCATCCGCCATCTCCCCGCCATCGACTTCTCCGACTGGAAGAAGGGCGACAACGTGGAGAAGACTTTCATTGAACGTCCCGCCCAAAAAGAGTCCCTCTTCATCTATCGCAACAACGCCGACCAGACGGAGGTGCAACTCACTGAAGAAGAGTTGATGAACCAAGAGGAGAGCTTCTATGAGCAATATGAATATGTGGACCGCAAAGACAAGGTGGTGGCCAAAGCCAAGAAGGCTGAAATCGACGGGTTCAATATGCTGGACGAAAAGGGTGCCGACCACGCTTACGAATACATCAACGCCGACAGCAAGACCTACCTGCTCTTCCTCCACGACCTGATGGATACGAAAGACGAAGGCGTGAAGAAAGCCATTGCTTTGGCTGCCAGCTGTGCCGAGAAGGATATTCCCTTCGTGGCCGTGACAAACAGCGAAGAGGACGAAATCGCTGTCTTTGTGGAAGAGCACGGCATTGAATTCCCCATTTACCGCAACCCGATCGATCCCGCCCACGGTCCCTTTATGGTGCGCGACGCCATCCGCTCCAACCCCGGCCTCATTGTCATTGACAAAGGCGTGGTGACTGGCAAATGGGCTTGGCGCGATATGCCCCAGAAGGCTGAATAACAACGCCTTCGCTCTATCCTGTCACGTATGACCATACGTTCATTTCACCATACCATTTTTGATGCTTTGCAGCCGCTTTACGATTCACACGAGGCGGCTGCAATTGCAAAATTGTACCTGCAGACCCGGCTTTCGATGCAGGCGCACGAACTCTTCCTGCGCGGGGAAGAGGAGATGACAGAAGCGCAGGAGCAACTTTTCCGCGGCGAACTGGCCGATATGGCGCAAGGCAAGCCAGTGCAGTATGTGTTAGGCGAAACCGAGTTCTACGGCCTCCGGTTTGAGGTGTCGCCCGCCGTGCTCATCCCCCGGCCTGAGACGGAAGAGCTGGTGCTGCGGGTAGTGGAGACTTTCGCGCAGCACCCTGCCCCAAGAATATGGGATGTGGGCACCGGCAGCGGATGCATCGCCGTGACGCTGGCCAAGCAACTGCCCAAGGCAAGGATCTTTGCCAGTGACATCTCCGAGGGGGCTCTGGCTGTAGCCCGCGCCAACGCCCGCGCCCAGGAGGTGCCCGTGACTTTCGCCCGCCACGATATGCGCGATGCCGGCAACCTCCCCTTCCCTGCCGAGTCCTTCGACGCCATCGTGAGCAATCCCCCCTACATACCGGAAGCCGTGCGCCCCTCCCTGCACCGCAATGTCATCGACCACGAGCCCGCCACTGCCCTGTTCGTGCCCGACGACAGGCCTTTGGTATTCTACGAGGCGCTGGCCCACATCGGGAAAAAATGCCTTTACTCCGGCGGGATGCTGCTGATGGAAACTTTTGAGGATTATCACCAGGAACTGCAAAATATGCTCCAGCAACAGGGCTATCAACAGATCCAATCCATCACCGACCTCAACGGGAAAAAGCGGTTTTGCAGCGCTGTTTTATAATCATCAGGCACAAAAAAAGCCGCATCCTTGCGAATGCGGCTTTAAGTCTTGGAGTGTCGTTTTGAAGATTAGCCGATAGTGATGGAACGAGACAGTTTCTGCTCCTCTTTCTGCACTCTCGGCAGGGTAATCGTCAGGATGCCGTGCTCCACCTTGGCCTCGATGTGCTCCTTGTCCACATCCTCGGGCAGTGTGTAGTTCTGCTCGTAGTTGGTGTAGGAAAACTCGCGGCGCAGATAGTGGTGTTTCTTTTCGTTCTCCTTGTGCTCCATCTTGTTCTCGATGGCCACACAAAGATTGCCTTCATCGTTGATGCTCACGCGACAGAACTCTTTCTTGATGCCGGGCGCGGCCACTTCCATCGTGTAGGCCTTCTCATCCTCTCTCACATTGACTGCCGGTGCTGTAGTATAGGCACGAGGCATAATGTCACTGTTCAAGAAATCCTCAAATACGGTAGGAAACCAACTGTTTTTAAACATTACAGGTAACATAATAACCTCCTTTTTAATAGTTAGACATTTTTATTTCCGGCCGCCTCCGCTTTCGCTTCGGCGAACCGCTTATCATTATGCAAAGGGCGTGCCAAAGCCGATTATGGACTATTTGTCACCTGAAATTGCCAATTTGTCACTTTTTACGGAGATTCAAGACAAAATTACTATTTTTGCCGCGCCATATCTTCAGATTCTGTGGAACGGATCTCGCAGGGTTTTGGAAGATGTGTCACAAATGGTAATAACTGAGGTCCGCCCTACAATAATTATGAAAAAAAACCTCCTTATTGCGTGTTCACTATTCTTGTGCCTGGCATCGCAGCCTGTTCAGGCGCAGAAGCCTCACAGCGACCTGCACAATGAAATCGGGGTCGGCGCAGGCCCCTTCTCCGTCTTCGGCGGATTCATCATTGGCACGGCCGACTTCTTCGGCGCCCTCGGCAACACATTGAGCCACAAAACCTACGATTCCCACTATTACGGTCATTACGACCTACACTATTACTACCAGATCAACCACTGGTGCCAGGTGGGTGTGAAATTCACCGTGGAGGGCAGCCGCACGACCATATACACCGACTCGACGCGCAGCCTTATCAGCAATGTGGACAGGACCCTCATCTTCACCCTGATGCCCAGCGTCCGGTTCACCTACCTCAACCGGCCGTGGGTGCGCCTCTACTCTGGCGCGGATCTGGGCGTGGGGTACCTGTTCTCCCAGGACCAGCCCCATATGACAAAAGATGACCCTGACCGCAAGGGCAGCAACTTCTTCCCCGCCTTCAACGTCACCGCCTTCGGCGTGAACGTAGGCAAAAGATTCTACGGGCTCTTCGAGCTGAACGCCGGCTTCGACTCCATCGTCAAGGTCGGAATCGGGGCAAGATGGTGACATAGGGGGAACGCCTCCCTTTCGCGGCGAGCACGTCACGTGCATTGTGGAGAGTTTTTCCCGCGCCGCGAGATGAGACGCGGATCTCCGTCATCCCCCCCCACACCTTCGCTCCTTTCAGTCGCTCGATGTGGGGTTATAGAGAAGGATGTTCCTTCGGAACATGTTCAAATGGAAAATAACGTACTATGTGGCATCGGCCTCGGAGAGGCCTTCTTTTCTGTAACACCACACGAAGCGCGGCGAGTGTGGTGACGGGATGCGCGGCGGACACTCATCGCACCGCTGGTGTCGCTCGCCCCGAAGCACCGCACCTTCACGGTGCGAAAAGGAGGCACTGGAGAAGAGACATCTAGAAAAAACTTGATATTAGCGCTGCAAATATACATTTTTAAAATACATAATTGTAAAAAAAACGCTTACATCCGTAAGCGTTTTTTTGTTATCTTTGCGCCTCTTAAAAGAAAATAGTTCTAATCAATCTAAAACATTAAGTATGAGTAATGTAAAGTATGTTTACACCTTTGGAGGAAAGACTGCCGAAGGTAAAGCCGATATGAAGAACCTTCTGGGCGGCAAAGGTGCCAACCTCGCCGAGATGTGTCTGCTCAAACTGCCCGTACCGGCTGGCCTGACCATCACCACCGAATGCTGCACCGCCTATTATCAGAACAACTGCCAGCTTCCCGCCGGCCTGATGGACGAAGTGCACGCAGGTATGAAGAATATGGAGAACATTATGGGTATGAAATACGGCGACCCCGAGAACCCGCTGCTCGTCAGCTGCCGCTCCGGCGCCCGCAAGTCTATGCCCGGTATGATGGACACCGTGTTCAACATCGGTCTCTGCTCCAAGACCATCCCCGGC
>JAEEGH010004241.1_pt1 | contig 36941 bp, 34 predicted proteins | sample 9134181 | NCBI WGS metagenome assembly JAEEGH01 (sample SAMN16246544, study PRJNA631951) | gut metagenome | biome: gut microbiome; feature: rumen; material: DP-attached | host: Bos | place: Iran: Karaj | collected 2018-10
TCCGGCGGGGAAATATGAAAAAAAGTCTCCGGCCAGGAATGGTTTTCGGAGATTTTTTGCTGTTTCCGGCGGAAAAGATTGTTGTCGATGCCCGGTTTAGATGATATAATAAATGAGTGTACTTTTTCAAAGATGGACATAATGAAATAATATATAGGAGGATTCTCAATTATGAAAGGCTATAACCCTGACAGTATCAGAAACATTGCGCTCCTGGGACACGGCGGCTGCGGAAAGACCACTTTCCTGGAAGCGGCGCTGCTGAAGACCGGCGTGCTCAGCAGAATGGGTAAAGTCGAAGACGGCAACACCGTATCCGACTACGACAAGATGGAGATCGAAAAAGGATATTCCATTTCCGCTGCGTTAGTACCGGTGGAGTACAATAAGGTCAAGATCAATTTCGTGGACACCCCGGGCTTCTTCGATTTCGTCGGCGAAGTAAACTCCGCTATGGCGGCTGTGGATGCGGCAGCGATCCTGGTGGACGCTTCTTCCGGTATCCAGGTCGGAACGGAAAAGGCATGGAACAGCTGCAAGCAGTTCGATATGCCACGGATGTTCGTACTGTCCAAGACCGATAAGGAAAACGTAGATGTCGATGAGGTCATCGAATCTCTGAAAGATAAATTCGGCACCTCTGTAGTTACGCTGGATGACGAAGATGCGCTGATGGAAGCCATCGCAGAATCCGATGAAGAACTCATGGAAAAATACTTCGAAGGCGAAGAATTCACCGACGAAGAATTCAATACCGGCCTGATGAACGGCATCGCTGCCGGCGACATCTGCCCGGTCATGTGCTGCTCCGCCATCAAGAGCGAAGGCACGAAGGAAGTCATGGACAACATCCTGAAGTACGTTGCGGCGCCCGGCGGCGAAGTCAAGACCGAAGACGGCACGATCGCTTACGGCGACGGCCCGGTCTGCGCATACGTCTTCAAGACCATCGCCGACCCGTTCCTCGGCAAGATCTCCCTGGCGAAGGTGATCCGCGGCAAGCTGACCCCGGCCATGATGATCTACAACGTAAACGCAGAGAAGGAAGAGAAGCTCGGCTCCATGTTCTTCCTGCGCGGCAAGACCCAGGGCGAAGCGCCCCAGGTCAACCCCGGCGACATCGTAGCCCTCGGCAAGCTCCAGGTGACCCAGACCGGCGACACCCTGTGCGACAAGGCCAACCAGGTAAAGCTGCCCAAGATCGAATATCCGCAGCCCACGCTGTTCACCGCCATCGAGCCGAAGGCCAAGGGCGACGACGCGAAGGTCGCGGCCGGCATCGCCAAGATGAAGGAAGAAGATCCCTCCTTCAGCTTCGAGAGAAACGTCGAGACCAGACAGTCCCTGCTGGGCACCCAGGGCGACCTGCAGACCGGCATCCTGCTGGCCAAGCTGAAGGATCGCTACGGCGCAGGCGTCGAAGTCGTTCCGCAGAAGGTCGCTTACAGAGAGACCATCAAGGGCAACTCCGACGTTCAGGGCAAGCACAAGAAGCAGACCGGCGGTTCCGGCCAGTACGGCGACACCTACATCCGCTTCAGCCCGTCTCAGGAAGAGTTTGAATTCGTGGACAGCACCGTCGGCGGCTGCATCCCCAAGCAGTTCATCCCCGCGGTCGAAAAAGGCCTGCGCGAATGCATGGAGAAGGGCCCCCTCGCGGGCTGCAAGTGCCAGAACATCAAGGCGGATCTGTACTACGGTTCCTATCACGCCGTTGACTCTGATGAAATGTCCTTCAAGATTGCCGCTTCCCTGGCGTTCAAAAAGGGTATCGTCGACGCGAAGCCCTGCCTGCTCGAACCGATCATGCACGTCGAGATCACCGTTCCGCAGGACTACACCGGCGCGATCATGGGCGACCTGCCCACCCGCCGCGGCATCGTCCTCGGTATGGATCCGGCCGACGCAGGCATGCAGACCCTGAAGGCAGACGTTCCCCAGGTCGAGATGTTCAACTACGCGAACGACCTGCGCTCCATGACCCAGGCAAGAGGTTCCTTCACCATGGCGTTCGACCGCTATGAGGAAGTTCCCGCCATGCTGGCGCAGAAGATCATCGAAGCCCACAAGGCGGAAGAAGAGAATAAGTAAGCACAACTATGCCCCGGTCCGTTGCTGGACCGGGGCATTTTTAACAGTTTAAGGAGGCATATTATGTACAAGATCTACGGAAGCCCTCTGTGCCCGGACTGCCGGGAGTGCAAGGCGAATTTCGACGCCCACGGCATCGCTTATGAAGAAGTCGATATGACCGCGAGCATGGCGAACCTGAAAGAGTTCCTGAAGCTGCGCGATTCCGAACCGGTGTTCGCGCCCTGCAAGGAACGCGGCTCTGTCGGCGTGCCCGCCATCGTCAAGGAAGACGGCTCCATCGAACTGGATTGGGAAGCCATCCTGAAGGAAAAAGGCCTGCCTGTCGTGTTCAGAGAAACGAACGGCGCCATGTGCAGCCTGGACGGCAAGAACTGCTAGCTGCCCGCAAAATACGCAGAACGAAAAAGACCCCCGGCCGGGGGTCTTTGTGTTTTCTGAAAAAACGGCTCAGCGGGTCTGCGCCGCCCGTCTGTACGCCAGCACCGTGCAGGTCATCAGCACGATCTCGCCGCCCAGGAACAGCAGCAGCGCGCCGTTGTAGTTGCCAAAAGCGTCGTACATAAAGCCGATGACGGACGTGAGCGCCGCGTTGGCGATGGTGTTGAGCATGTTGATGGAAGGATAGACCTTCGCGTGGTTCGCGATGCCGAAGATCTCGCGGGACAGCAGCGCCGTGCCCACGGAGGACAGCGAGTAGCACATGCCGATCAGGAAGGCCGCGGCGTACAGCGCCGATCCGGAATGGACTTTCAGCAGCAGAACGATGCCCAGGATCACCAGCATGCCCCAGATCCCGACGCCTTTGCGGATGCCGACGCGGTCGGTCAGCCAGCCGTAGGCCAGTTTGCCGAACGTGTTGGCCAGCATGGACGCGGAGACCATGGCGGAGCCCACGGCAGCCGTCTGTCCGTAACTGTCTGCGATGCCGGAGAAGTGCGGGATATACGCGGTGGACGCGGAAGCGATGCAGGCGTAGACCAGCACGAGCAGGTAAAGCGCCGGGTCGACTTTTCCGGCAGCCCCGGCGGGATCTGCGGCAGGCTGCGCTTTGAGCGGCTCTCCTTTTTCTCCCAGAACGAGCGTTTCGTAGCCCGCGTCCTCCGGCTTGATCCCCAGTGGAAAGAGGATGCCGGGCAGGTAGAACAGCACGATGAAGGCTGCCATGGCAAGATAGCCCGTCCGCCAGCCCATGGCCTCGATGACGGCCGAAAGGATGGGGGCGAGGATGGCGCCGGAGATGCCCGCGCTGCAGAAGATCAGGCTGGTCATCAGGCCGACTTTGCCCGTGAACCAGTTGTTGATGACGATGGTGACGAGCACGGTGCCCGCCGTGCCGGCAGCGATGCCCCGGAACGCGCTGAGGATATATTGCGGCCAGATGGAATGCGTAAAGGCGAGCAGTGCGGTGGCTCCCGCGAAGACGATGGCGCTGATCAGCACGATGGGGCGGAATTTCATCCGCTTGGCGACCCAGGCGCCGGTGATGCCGCCCAACGCGCAGCCCATCGTGGCGATGGTGTGCGCCATGCTGACGTCGCCGCGGCCGATCATAAACTCGTCGGCGATGGGATTGAAGAACAGTCCCGCCACGTTGAACAGGACGCCCAGACAGTTGCTCATCATGCCGCAGAGCGCGGCGATCAGCATGATATGGCGTGCTTGCAGTTTTTTCATAGAGCCGCGCCTCCTAGATCATGCCGTACAGCGCGATGAGCGCGGGGATCGTGATCAGGCTCAGGACTGTGGTAAACGTGAAGATGCCGGACGCATAGGGCGCGTTCTGTTTGTGCTCCACCGCGAACATGGTGACCATGGCGCCCATGGGACAGGCCGCCGCGGTGAAAGAGGTAAGCGCGACCATATAGGGAACGTGCAGGATACGTACGAATGCGAAGACGATGGCCGGCACGGCGAACAGCCGCAGCGCGGAGATGAAGTACAGCCGTTTGTTCTTCAAGGCGTCGCCCAGGTTGCTGCGGGCGATGATCGCGCCGGAAGCCATCATGGCCATCGGGGTCGTGCAGTTGCCGATGCTGGAGACAGGGGAGGCGATGATGTCGGGCACGGGGATGCGGCACAGGAAAATGAGGATGCCGGCCGCCATGCAGATCATGTTGGGCGAGATGAACACCTTCTTCAGGCTCGCTTTGTCCATTTTGCCGGTCATGAGCAGCAGGCCGTGGCTCCAGATCATGAAATTGTACACGAGGCAGATCGTAGAGAGATAAAATACAGCGTCCGGACCGAACATGGCGCTCATGAGGGGCATGCCCATGAATCCGACGTTCCCATAGACGACAGCCATGCGCTCCACCTGCCAGTTGGGGTTGCCTGTTTTGCGTATGGTCAGATTCGCCAGCACGATGCCGGCGACGTGGATGAGCACGCCCAGGCCCAGCGCGATCAGAAGGCCCAGAGCTTTTGCAGGGTCGAACTCCTGCATGTAGCTGGCCAGGATGAGCATCGGGCAGGTAACGTTGAGCACGGTCTTCGTGACCGCGTTGGTCTCGGTCTCGCCGAGGATATGGATCTTGGCCGCAGCGAAGCCGACGATGACCATGACGAGCATTTTGCCGATCGCGATGGCTGCAACCATTGTGAGGTTGGTGTCCATGTTGTCTCCTGTTTTGTGTGACTCCGCCAAAGATGCGGGATACCTATTTATCTTATTACACAAGCCCCTTTTTTTCAAGGCTTGCGCCATGGTATACTACTTTTATGGACATGCAATTCGGAAGACCCCTTACAGGGCAAAAATTGGACGATTACAAGGCTTTTCTGGCCTCGTTGGAGCTGGATTACGACGAGAACGTAAAGTTCACCGTGCTGTGCCTGGACGACGAAGGTGCGATCATCGCGGGCGGGTCGCTGGACGGTAAGATCTGCAAGTGCATCGGCGTGTCCGAGGACCATCAGGGCGAGGGACTGACCGCCACCGTCGTGACGGAACTGCGCAAGGAGGCGTTCCTGCAGGGCGAAGACCACCTGTTCCTGTTCACGAAGCCGAAGAACCGCATGCAGTTCCTGGACATGGCGTTCTTCCCCATCGCGCAGACGAAGGACGTGCTGCTGATGGAGAGCAAGCGGAACGCGGCCAGAAACTACGCGAAGAGCCTGGCGGAAGAGGCGGACGGGGAGATCGGCGCCATCATCATGAACGCGAACCCGTTTACGGCGGGTCACCGGTACCTGATCGAAAAGGCGCTGGAACGCGTCAGCCTGCTGCACGTGTTCGTCGTCTCGGAAGACCGCAGCTACTTTTCCTTCGCGGAGCGGTGGAAGCGGGTGGCCGAGGGCACGAAGGACCTGCCGCAGGTGCGGATGCACGAGACGAAGGACTATCTGATCTCCTCCGTCACGTTCCCCACGTACTTCATCAAGGAGAAGGCGAGGGCGGAGGACGTGCGCTGCGCGCTGGATCTGACGGTATTCGCGGACGTGTTCGCGAAAGAGATGGGCATCACGGTGCGCTACGTGGGCACGGAGCCGCTGGACCCGGTCACGGCCCGCTACAACGAGATCATGAAGGAGATGCTGCCCCCGAAGGGCATCGAGGTCGTGGAGGTGCCGCGGCTGACGGTGAACGGGGAGATCGTCTCCGCGACGAAGGTGCGCGAGAAGCTGCAGAAGGAAACGCAACATGGAATGGCAGAAGATTAAAAACGCGGAGCAGCTGCTGGCCTGCGGACAGGCGGACGCCCGGGCGAAGGTGCTGGAACTGACGGACCGGGTGCTGGCCAAACTCGACCAGCGGGTGTTCCTGAAGAATATGATCCGCCGGGACGGCTCGAAGCTTTGCATCGGACAGCAGGTCTACGACCTGGCGGACTATGAGCGGGTGTACGCGTTCACGTCCGGCAAGGCGGGCAACCACATGGCCCGGGCGTTCGAGGATATCTTAGGAGACGATCTGACGCAGGGCGTCACGATCATCAAGCTCCGCGACGAAGAGGACGTGTACCGGAAGACGGAAGTATTCGTCGGCGGTCATCCGCTGCCCAACGAAGAGGGCATCCGGGGCTGCCGGCGCATGATCGAACTGTGCGAACAGATGGGTCCGAAGGACCTGCTGCTCGTAGGCCTGTCCGGCGGATGTTCCGCGCTGATGGGCTATCCGTCCAAGGGACTGACCCTGGAAGACCTGCAGGAAGCGACGGACGTGATGCTGAAAGCCGGCATGTGGGTCATGGACATCAACGATATCCGCGGGCACCTGTCGCAGACCGCGAGAGGGCGGCTGGGCCAGCACGTGCACGGCGCGAAGATCCTGTGCTTCGAGCTGTGGGACGCCACGGGCGTCGCGATGGACGACTACGCGAAACCGGTGCCCATCATGGGGACGCCGGTCGGTTACGATACGGTCACGTTCGAGGATATCAAAAAGATCATCCATACCTACGGGATCGAAGAAAAACTGCCGCCCCGGGTGGCGGATTATCTGCTGAACTACGATCCGGCGGAGGAGACGCCCCAGAGCCTGCCCAACGACGTGGACTACTACATCGTCGGCACGCTGCCGGATTCCTGCAAGGCAGCGGAGGACGTGGCTGCGGATATGGGTGTCCCCTGTCACGTGCTGACGACGTATACCGAAGGGGAAAGCCGGGATTTCGGCGCGTTTCTGGCATCCGTGGCGCGGGAGATCGAACGCACGGGAAGACCGTTCGCGGCGCCGTGCTTCCTCGTCTCCGCAGGGGAGACCACGACGAAGATCGAGGATAACGCGGCGATCCGGGGCCACGGCGGACCCGGCCAGGAGATGTGCGCCGGCTTTGCGCTGGCGGCGGAAGGGCTGAACGCCTGCCTGCTGTCCATCGACAGCGAGGGCACGGACGGCACGACGCCCGCAGCCGGAGGCATCTGCGACGGAACGAGCAAGGCCAGGGCGGAGGCGCTGGGGATCGACCTGAGGCGGTCGCTGGCGGGTCACGCGTCGTACGAGGCGCTGTCGCAAACGGGCGATACCGTGATGACCGGCAACACCGGTACGAACCTGTGCGACTTCAACGTGCTGTACGTGGGGGCGAAGGAATGAGTACGAAGATCAAAGACCTGAAAGCCCGCGCGCTGATCGACTGCAAGGGCAAGCCTCTGCTGGAGGTTGACCTGGTCACGGAAGACGGCGTGGTGGGAAGGGCGGCCTCTCCCTCCGGCATCTCCGCCGGAGAGCACGAGGCGTTCGTCCTGCGGGACGGCGACCCTGCCTGGTACAACGGCAACGGCGTATATAAAGCGGTGGAGATGGCGGAACAGGTCGTTCTGCCGAAGATCAGGGGAATGGACGTGCTGGACCAGAAAGGGCTGGACGAAGCCCTGATCGAACTGGACGGCACGCCGAATAAATCGAAACTGGGCGGCAACGTGACGAACAGCATCTCCCTGGCCGCCATGCGGGCGGGCTGCGCCATCCTGCACGTGCCGCAGTACCGCTACCTGAACCCGGGCGAGATCCGCACCATTCCGCTGCCCACGTCCGACATGTTCGCCGGCGGCAGCTACGAGAACGACACCATGCCCGTACAGGAAGTGACGATCGTGCCGTACAAGGCGAAGTCCATCGCGGAAGCGACCGACATCCTGTGCCGCACGTACGCGAAGCTGCCGGAAGTGATCCGCGAGTTCCAGAACGGCAGGCGGCCCGAGATCGGCGCCATGTCCGAATACATCGCGCCGACCACCGATTTCATGGATTGCCTGGCGATCCTGAAGGAGACCGCGGCGCGCTGCGGCTGCGAGGATAAGATCGCCTATCATCTGGACTGCGCGTTCAGCGAGATCTACGACGCGGCGCGGGGCACGTACCGCTACTGCGGGCGCGAGGTGGACCTGGACGAACTCATCAGCATCCTGAGGCCCGCGACGGAACAGTACGATATCCTGTACCTGGAGGACCCGGTGGACGAAAACGACTGGGAAGGCTGGGTGAAGATGGCCAAGGCGCTGCCACGCACCACGCTGTGCGGCGACGACCTGACGGTCACGAATATCGAGTACATTAAAAAAGCGCTGGAACTGGGCGCCTGCGGGGCGTTCGTGTTCAAGCCGAACCAGGTCGGCACGGTGACCGAAGCCATGGCCGCCCAGAAATTCGCGGTGGATCACGGCATGTTCTCCATCCCGTCCATCCGGGCGGGCGGCGTTTCCGACGACCCGGTGGCGGACATGGGCACGGCCGGCGGCGCCGCGGCGGTCAAGTTGGGTCCGCCCAAATTCGGCCACGCAGTGCACATCGTCAATTCGCTGCTGCGGGCGGAGAGCGAACTGCCCGGCGCGAGGCCCTTTGATTTCAGTGCGTTTGTGAAGTTTTGACATGGATAGGATCAAAAACCCGACAATAAAAAACAAGATCTGCTCCGCGAAGGAGGCGGCGGCTCTGATCACGCCTGGCAGCACGGTCGGCGTCAGCGGTTTTACGTCGGCGGGCTATCCCAAGCTGGTGCCCGGCGCGCTGGCGGAGCGGGCGGAAGCGGGCGAAGACCTGCGACTGACCCTGATCTCCGGCGCTTCCGTGGGCGACGAGCTGGACGGTCGGCTGGCGAGAAGCGGCGCGCTGGCGCGGCGCTATCCCTACCAGAGCAACAAGGACCTGCGGGCGGCGATCAACGAAGGAAAGATCGCCTACGCGGACATCCATCTGGGTCAGCTGCCGTACCTCGTAAGAAGCGGCGTGCTGGGACCGGTGGATACGGCGGTGATCGAAGCGTCGGCCATCTTAGAGGACGGCGCTATCGTACCGACGATGTGCGCAGGCAGTTCCGATACGCTCGTGCAGTGCGCGAAGCAGGTGATCGTGGAACTGAATACGGCTGTGCCCGATCTGACCGGCCTGCACGATATCTATACGCCCAAGCTGCCGCCCAATACGCAGCCCATCCCCATCGTGCGTCCTTCGGACCGTATCGGACAGACGGCGATCCCCTGCGGTCCGGGTAAGATCTGCGCAGTCGTGCTTTCGGAAACGCCCGACGCGGGCGGCCCCGGAACGGTTCCCGACGCGGTGACGGCAAAGATCGCCGAGAATCTCGTCGCCTTCCTGAAAGCGGAACAGGCGGCCGGCCGGCTGGCGGACCCGCTGCCCCCGCTGCAGTCCGGCGTGGGCGGTATCGGCAACGCGATCCTGTCCGTGCTGGCGGATTCCGGCATGCGCGGCCTGAACCTCTATTCCGAGGTGCTGCAGTCCGCGGTGCTCGACATGATCGACAGCGGGGCGGTGGCCTTCGCTTCCGGGTCGGCGCTGTCGTTTACGCCGGCGTATCAACAGAAATTCTATGGAGATCTGGAACGCTACAAGAAACAGATCGTGCTGCGGCCCCAGGAGATCAGCAATTCCGCGGAGGTCATCCGGCGGCTGGGCGTGATCGCGATCAATACGGCGATCGAGGTCGATCTGTCCGGCAACGTCAACTCCACCCACATCGGCGGCGACCGCCTGATGAACGGCATCGGCGGCTCCGGGGACTACGCCCGGAACGCCGGGCTGACGGTCTTCGTGACCCCGGCGACCGCCAGGGACGGCGCGCTGTCCTGCGTCGTGCCTTATGTTTCTCACGTGGACCATACCGAGCACGACACGGACGTGATCATCACCGAATACGGCGCGGCGGATCTGCGGGGAAAGACCGCATACGAAAGGGCGGAACTGCTGATCGAAGCCTGCGCGGCGCCTTCCTTCCGCCCGCAGCTGCGGGAATACCTGGAGCGCGTAAAAAAAGAATGCCGCTTCCATCACGGCATTCCGATGCTGAAATAAAGATCGATCGCGGGGACGGAGAACCGTCCCCGCGTTTTTTTATTTGTAGATCCTCGCCACGCGGTTCGTCAGCAGGGACGTGGTCTCGCAGTTGATGCCGCCGGTGAGGTTCGTGATCTGCTCCAGGGTCATGCCGCCGTTTCCGTACAGGATGACTTCGTCGCCCCGGCGCACGTCCAGCCCGGTGACGTCGAACATGCACATGTCCATGCAGATGCGGCCGACCTGCGGCGCTTTCTGCCCGTTTATGACCGCCCAGGCGCCTTTCCCGCTGAGCGCCCTGGGGTAGGAGTCCGCGTAGCCCGCGGCGGCCACGGCGACCGTCATGTCGCGGGGCGCCTCGTAGATGCAGCCGTAGCTGATCTTTGCGCCTTTGGGGATGTCCTTCACCTGCGCCACGTGGGTCTTCAGCGTCAGGATGGGCGTGATCCCCTCGATGCCGTCCTCTCCGTTCGTGGGGTCGAAGCCGTAGAGCGCGACGCCTGCCCGCACCATGTCGAAGCGGCAGTCCGGATGGAACAGGATGCCCGCGCTGTTGCTGGCGTGGCGCACGATATCTTTGTCGAATCCCAGCTTCTTCATTTCGTCCAGCACGGCGCAGAAGTTGCCGCGCTGCCATTCCGTAAATCCGTCCTGCTCCGGCACGTCCGCCACGGCGAAATGGGTAAAGATGCCGGTGATCCGCAAATTGGGAAGTGTATCGATGCGGCAGACCGCCTCCGCCGCTTTTTTGTGGTCTTTCTGCGCGAAGATCCCCGTGCGGGTCATGCCCGTATCCAGTTTGATGTGGACGTCCAGCGGCGCGTCCAGTCCTTCGCAGGCTGCGTTCAGTTCGTTCGCGTACTCCTCGTCCAGAATGCTCTGGGTCAGCCGGTAAGCGGCCAGCTGATCCGCCAGCGCCGCGGGCGTCCAGCCCAGCACCAGGACGGGCTGTTCGATCCCTGCCTTGCGCAGGGCGATGCCTTCCGAAAGGGCCGCGACGCCGAACGCGTCTGCGCCTTCCCTGGCCAGCGCGAGCCCCAGCGGCACCGCGCCATGTCCGTGCGCGTCCCCTTTGATGACGCACATCATCTTAGCTCCGCCCGCGGCTTTCTGCAGCGTTCGGAAATTGCTCACCATAGCGTTCAGGTCTATTTCCGCCCAGGCGCGGGGCGCGGTCCGGATGTCATTCATCGTCAGGCCTCCTTTCCGGATCTTCTTGTAAATAATTGTAGCACTAACAGAAAGAGGCGCGCAATGCGGACTGCGGATAGGGTATAATAAAAAGGACCCCGGCGAAGGGGGATCGTAAGGAGGACACCATGAAATACTACATCGTCGACGCTTTTACCGATAAACTGTTTGGCGGCAACCAGGCCGGCGTGTGCGTGCTGGACGCGCCCATCGACGCGGAACTGATGCAGAACATCGCCATCGAAAACAACTTTTCCGAGACCGCGTTCCTCGTGAACAAGGGGCCCGGGGATTACGACCTGCGCTGGTTCACCCCCGGCGGGGAGATCGATTTCTGCGGCCACGCGACCATGGGCTCCGCCTACGTCGTGAAGCATTTCCTGGAACCGGAACTGGACCAGGTGCATTTCTCCGCCATGTGCGGCGACCTGTTCGTGCGCTATGAAGGCGACCTGCAGGTGATGAACGCGCCGCGCTGGGTGGGCAAACCCAAGGAGATCGGTGCGGATTGGGAAGAGCGGCTGGGCATCCGGATCCTGGACTGCGTCAAGACCCGCGACACTGTGCTCGTGACGGACGACGTGGAGAAGATCCGGGCCATGCATCCGGCCGGCGACCTGATCACCGAGATCGATCCCGAGTGGTGCGTCATCGTGACGGCGCCTGCCGCCGGCAGCAGCGAAGACTGCGACTTCGTCTGCCGCGTGTTCTGCCTGCCCGACTCCATCTACGAAGATCCCGTGACCGGTTCCGCGCATTCCACGCTCATTCCGTACTGGTCGGAAAAGATGGGCAAGACCCATCTCGTCAGCCATCAGATCTCCCGCCGCGGCGGCGTGCTGGTCTGCGACGATCTGAAGGATTCGGACCGCGTGGAGATGGCGGGCAAGTGCGTATGCTACCTGCAGGGAGAAATTCAGCTGTAATCAGCGGCGCTTATTCAGCTGCAGGTCCTTGACCCGCTGCGAAAGATACAACATGGAACCTTCATCCGCCCGGTAGGCGATCTCGACTACCGGGTGTTCTTTTGCGAATTCGTGCAGCAGTGCTTCCTCTCTCTTCGGGCACACCCGCGTGATGCCCGCCGGGGCGACGACGATGTCCAGATTGCGCAGGAACAGCTCCATATCCGTCTCGTCGCCCGCCAGTTTGCGGAACACGAAGACGGTCTTGTTCGCGTAGCGCGCGGCAGCGCCCTTCGCCAGCACCGCGAAGCGCTCGCTGCCCGCGAAGATCCCCAGGCGGCCCTTGCCGAGCCGGGAAAGGGCCGAGATGCTCTCCGGGGTCAGCTCCATGGCTACGGCGAACGTCTTTTCCTCGCCCACCAGGGGGAAGAGCTGCTCGTAATGCGACAGCGACGTGACCACGAGATCCGCGCTGGCGCTCAGCCCCTCCGGGTTGCGCATGGTCTCGTAGAGGTCCTTGCGGAACACTTCCGCGCCGGACAGCCCGTACAGAGACCGCACCATCATAGACTGGGTCTCCGGGCAGCATTCGACGGCCGCGACGGACACCAGCGTCTCGCGCTGCATGCGCTCGCGCAACTTCAGATCCAGGAAAATGTTGATCTCCGTGGGGGAGAACCGCATGCCCTCCATCAGGTCCAGCATGTTGTCGATCGCCGCCATGGCTTTGTCCTTGCGGCTGGCGATCGTGTCTTCCTGCCAGGAGACGAACGTGCCTCTGCCCCGGGTCTTGCTGATCATGCCCGTGGCTTCCAGATCGTCGTAAGCCCGCTTGATCGTGCCCTTCGCGATGCCCAGTTCGTCGGCCAGCTGCCGCACAGTGGGCAGCTGGTAGCCGTATTCCAGCTGTCCTTTTTTGATCTCCCCGGTGATGGCGCCCGCCACCTGCCGGTAAATGGGGATGTCCAGGTTTTCGTCGACTGAGATCTTCATAAGCCGTCCTTTCCGGCCGGGCCGGAAATTGTATCAGGTACAATGGTTTCAATCGGGAGCGTGACCCTCAGGATTTCGGCAGCCCCGCAAAAAAATGCAGGGAAACCGAAAGATTTCATCGTTTTTCTGGTCATCTTCCGTTGCAATTAATTATATAACAATTTAAACTTTTGTCATAGAACAATTTATCTATTGCAGCCAAAGGATAAAGGTGGAAAGAAAAATGGATAAGAAAACACTGGTGCTCGGCGTGATCGGCGCCGACGTACACGCAGTAGGCGTCTCGATCCTGAACCGCGCGTTTCTGGACGCAGGGTTCGACGTGGTCAACCTGGGCGTTATGGTCAGCCAGGAGGAATTCATCTCCGCTGCCATCGAGACCGGCGCCGACGCCATCATGGTCTCCTCCCTTTACGGCCAGGGCGAGCTGGACTGCCGCGGCCTGAGAGAAAAGTGTGACGAAGCCGGCCTGAAGGGCATCCTGCTCTACGTCGGCGGCAACATCGTCATCGGCAAGCACGAGTTCTCCGAAGTGGAACAGAGATTCAAGGCGATGGGCTTCGACAGAGCCTTCCCGCCCGGAACGGATCCGCAGACGACGATCGATTGCCTCAAAGAAGACTTTCACTTGAACTAAGAAAATGAGACCCGTACTTTTGATCGATTTCGGCAGCACCTACACGAAGGTGACCGCCGTAGATCTGGAAACTGAAGAACTGCTGGGAACCTCCCAGTCCTGGACCACGATCAACACAGACATCGGCGAAGGCCTGGCGAAAGCGGTCGCCAAGCTGGAAGAAAAGACCGGCCCGCTGAACTTCGAAGCGCGCTACGCCTGCTCTTCCGCGGCCGGAGGCCTGCGGATGATCACGAGCGGCCTGGTGCCCGAGCTGACGGCGGAAGCTGCCAAACAGGCGTCCCTGGGCGCCGGCGCCAAGATCCGCGGCGTCTACTCCTTCGAACTGACGGAGGACGACATCGAGGACATCGACGCGGAGCATCCGGACATCTTCCTGCTTACCGGCGGAACGGACGGCGGCAATAAGGACTGCATTCTTCACAACGCGGAGATGCTGGCCACCTGCAAGACCGATTTCCCCATCGTGATCGCAGGCAACCGCAGCGTCGCCCGCACGTGCGCCAGGAAACTGGAAGGCCGCGAGGTCTACGTCGTAGAGAACGTCATGCCCAAGTTCGGCACCCTGAACATCAAGCCCGCGCAGGACAAGATCCGCGAGATCTTCCTGAAGCGCATCGTGGAAGCCAAGGGCTACACGAAGGCGCAGGAACTGATCGACAACATCGCCATGCCGACGCCGTCGGCCATGATGCAGGCCATGCAGCTGCTGGCCGAAGGATGTGAGGACGCGGACGGCAACCACGTGAGCGGCATCGGCGACCTGGTCGCTGTCGACGTAGGCGGCGCCACGACGGACATCTACTCCGTGTGCGACGGCATGCCCCTCGCCGGCATGGATACCGTGTTCAAAGGACTGCCCGAACCCTATATCAAGCGCACGGTGGAAGGCGATATCGGCATGCGCTACAGCATCCACGGCATCGAAGAAGCGGTCGGCACCGGCTACATTTCGAATCTGTCCGGCATTCCCGAAGAACGCTGCCGCGAGCTGATCGACTTCCTGGGAAAGAACACGGAAGTCATCCCGGGCGGCGACAACGAAGCCGAACTCGAAGCGCTGGATTTCGCCCTCGCGAGCGGCGCGATCAAGACCGCGGTCACCCGCCACGCAGGCAGGCTCGAGGAGTTCTACACCATGAACGGCCTCGCCTACATGCAGACCGGCAAAGACCTGCGGGGCATACGCCAGATCATCGTAACGGGTGGGTCTCTCATCCACACAAAGAGGACGGGGAAGATCGCTTCCGCAGCCCTCTGGGATCCCCAGGATCCCTTCTCCCTCAAGCCGAAGCAGGCGGACGTCTGGGTGGACAGAAGCTACATTCTGGCCGCCATGGGCCTGCTCTCCGCTTATTACCCGCAAACAGCCCTCAAGATCATGAAAAAGGAGCTTAAAAAGGATGGATATCAAGAATAAGAGAATCTCGGACGACGAGTTCAACCGCATCAGAGCAGAAGTCCTCACCCAGTGGCCGACCGGCAAGGACGTGGACTTCCAGGAAGCCGTCGAGTACCAGAAGTCGATCCCCGCTGAAAGACGCTTCGCGGAAAAGCTGGTCAAGGCCAAGAACGAAGGCCGCACGCTGACCCAGCCCAGAGCCGGCGTCGCGCTCATCAACGAGCACATCGAACTGCTGCAGCACCTGCAGGACGCAGGCGAAGCAGACCTGCTGCCGACCACCATCGACAGCTACACCCGTCAGAACCGCTATGAAGACTGCGAGAACGGCATCCGCGTTTCCCAGCAGGAAGGCCGCTCCATGCTGAACGGCTTCCCGGCAGTCAACCACGGCGTTCAGGGCTGCAGAAGGGTCATCGAAGCGCTGAAGACCCCGGTCCAGGTCCGCCACGGCACGCCGGACGCCAGACTGCTGGCCGAGATCACCTACGCAGGCGGCTTCACCTCCTACGAAGGCGGCGGCATCTCCTACAACCTGCCCTATACCAAGAACGTTCCCATGGAAAGAACGATCCGCGACTGGCAGTACGTCGACAGACTGACCGGCATCTATGAAGAAGCGGGCGTCTCCATCAACCGCGAGCCTTACGGTCCTCTGACCGGCACGCTCGTACCTCCCTGCATCTCCCACGCGGTCGCCGTGATCGAGGCGCTGCTGGCGGCAGAACAGGGCGTCAAGAACGTCACCGTCGGCTTCGGCCAGGGCGGCAACCTGCTGCAGGACATCGCAGCCATCCGTTCCCTCGAAGAACTGACGAACGAATATCTCGAAAAGTACGGTTACAACGACGTGGTCGTCACCACCGTATTCCACCAGTGGATGGGCGGCTTCCCGCAGGACGAAGCCAAGGCCTTCGGCGTCATCTCCTGGGGTTCCGTCGCAGCGGCTCTGGCAAAGGCCACCAAGGTCATCGTCAAGACCCCGCACGAAGCGGCCGGCATCCCCACCAAGGAAGCCAACGCGGCCGGTCTGCGCTGCACGAAGCAGGCCATCTCCATGCTGGCTGACCAGAACTTCGGCGACGCTCATCTGGCCGAAGAAAAGGACATCATCAAGCGCGAGACCCGCTGCATCGTCGACAAGTGCTACGAACTCGGCAACGGCGACCTGGCTGTCGGCGTCTGCAGAGCCGTCGAAGCCGGCGCTCTGGACGTACCGTTCGCACCCTGCCGCATCAACGCCGGCAAGATGCTGCCCGCCAGAGACAACAACGGCGCCATCCGCATCCTGGAACCCGGCAACCTGCCGTTCCCCCAGGACATCAAGGACTTCCACAGAGCGAAGATCGAAGAGAGAGCAAAGTTCGAGAAGCGCGACCCGTCCTTCCAGATGGTCATCGACGACGTATACGCCATTTCCAAGGGCAGACTCGTAGGCCGCCCCAGAAAGTAGTTCCGTGTGACCCTTCCAGGGCCTGTAGATAAGGAGAATATGAAAATGAAAATCTTAGACGTAGTATGTTCCAAGGGCCGCACCGGCTTTTACTTCGACGACCAGCGCGCCATCAAGAAGGGCGCTGCCCATGACGGCGTGTTCTATCAGGGCGCTCCGGTAACGGAAGGCTTCACCTCCGTCCGTATGCCCGGCGAATCCATCTCCGTGCAGATCATTCTCGAAGACGGTCAGGTCGCGTACGGCGACTGCGCAGCGGTCCAGTACTCCGGCGCAGGCGGCAGAGACCCGCTGTTCCTCGCGAAGGACTTCATCCCCGTCATCGACAAGTACATCAAGCCCATGCTCGTAGGCAAGGAAGCCGATAACTTCCGCCAGCTGGCAGCCGAGATGGAAGCCATCCAGGTCGAAGGCAAGAGACTGCACACCGCCATCCGCTACGGCGTATCCCAGGCCATCCTGGACGCTGTCGCCAAGGCCAAGCACATGATGATGTGCGAAGTCGTCGCGGAAGAATACGGCTGCGAAGTTTCCGACAAGCCCATCGACATCTTCACCCAGTCCGGCGACGACCGCTATGACAACTCCGACAAGATGATCATCAAGCAGGCGCAGGTCCTGCCCCACGCTCTGATCAACAACGTCGAGACCAAGCTCGGTCCCCAGGGCGAACTGCTCGAAAAGTACGTCGCATGGCTGAGAGACAGAATCCTGAACAACAGAGCGGACGAGAACTATAACCCCATCTTCCACATCGACGTATACGGCACCATCGGCGCCGCGTTCGGCAACACGAACTTCAAGGCCATGGCCGACTATCTCGAAAAGCTGGCGGAGACCGCGAAGCCGTTCCACCTGCGCATCGAAGGCCCCATGGACTGCGACGTTGACAGAGAGACCCAGATGCTCGCTCTGAAGGGCCTGACCGAAGAGATCGACCGCAGAGGCATCGACGTCGAACTGGTCGCCGACGAGTGGTGCAACACCCTCGAAGACGTCAAGTACTTCACCGACAACCACGCCGGTCACATGGTCCAGATCAAGACTCCGGACCTGGGCGGCGTCAACAACACCATCGAAGCGGTCCTGTACTGCAAGCAGCACGGCATGGGCGCCTATCAGGGCGGTACCTGCAACGAGACCGACCGCAGCGCTCAGGTCTGCACCCAGTGCGCGATGGCGACGCAGCCTGCTCAGATCCTGGCCAAGCCGGGCATGGGCGTAGACGAAGGCTACATGATCGTTTACAACGAAATGCAGAGAGTCCTGGCGCTGAGAGCTGCCAAGAAGGCCTGCGGCTGCAAATAAGCGAAAGCCTGCCTGAAAGGGCGTTCTGAAAAGCCCGAAGCGTCGAAACTTCGGGCTTTTTTCAACAAGGAAAGGAACATCCTGATATGAGTACACTGAAAAAGGCTTCCTGCGGCACCATGGAATCCAGCGACGCTTACATGGAGCTGGAACCCATCGCGGCGGGCGTGCAGATCGACCTGCAGTCCGTGGTGGAACACCAGTTCGGCGATTCCATCCGCGCGCTGGCAGCGGACATGCTGCAGCAGGAGGGCATCGATAACGTATCCCTGCGCATCGTCGACAGAGGCGCGCTGGAGTGCACGCTCCGGGCCCGCCTGGAGACGCTGATCGCAAGGGCAAGAGAGGCAGGTGGAGCCAATGCGTAGATCCATGCTGTTTTTACCGGGCAACACGCCGAACATGATCCTCAGCGGCGACTGCCTCGGCGCGGACGCCATCATCCTGGACCTGGAAGACGCGGTCGCTCCCGACCAGAAGGACGCGGCCAGAGTGCTGGTCCGCAACGCGATCAAGTATCTGCAGTTCCCCGGCGTGGAGAAGATCATCCGCATCAACTCCCTGGATACGCCGTACTGGCAGAAGGACCTGGACGAGATGGTCCCCCTGAAGCCGGAGCTCATCATGACCCCGAAGACTTCCTGTGCGGCGGACGTCCTCGAATTCGACGCTTACATCTCCGCGCTGGAGGATAAGCTGGGATTCGAGCGCAACACCGTCAAGCTGCTGCCGCTGATCGAGACGGCCCTGGGCGTGGAGAACGCCTACGCGATCGCCTCCGCCAGCAAGAGAGTCGCAGCCATCTTCCTCGGCGCGGAAGACCTGTCCGCGGACCTGCGCTGCAAGCGCACGAAGGAAGGCAAGGAGATCCTGTATGCCAGAGGCCGCATGGTCATGGCCGCCAGAGCCGCGAACGTCGACGTTTACGACACGCCGTTCACGGACGTCAACGACGACGAAGGCATCCGCGTCGACGCGGAATTCGCGAAGGGCCTGGGCTTCACCGGCAAGGCCAGCATCTCCCCGCGCCACGTGGGCGTCATCAACGAGGTGTTCAGCCCCACGCAGAAGGATATCGATTACGCCTACGAAGTGATGGAAGCCATCCGCATCGGCAAGGAGCAGGGCAAGGGCGCTGTCTCCCTGCACGGCAAGATGATCGACGCTCCCATCGTGGCCAGAGCGCAGCAGACCATCGATATGGCCGTCGCTCTCGGCCTGGGAAGAGAGGAGGCTTAGCATGGATAAAGTAGTAAAAACGCTCCGCGAAGCCATTCAGCTGGCCGGCGTCAAGGACGGCAGCCGCATCTCCTTCCACCATCACCTGCGCAACGGAGACTACGTGCTGAACATGGTCATGGACGAGATCGCGTCCATGGGTTATAAGGACATCTCCGTCAACGCCAGCTCCCTGTTCGACTGCCATCTGCCTCTGGCGGATCACATCAGAAACGGCGTCGTCACCGAGCTGATCACCGACTACATGAGCGGCGGCATCGGCGCCCAGATCTCCGAAGGGATCCTGGAAAAGCCGGTGCAGTTCCGCACCCACGGCGGCAGACCCGCCGACATCATCAAGGGCGTCACGCCCATCGACGTCGCGTTCATCGCGGCGCCGACCGCGGACACCATGGGCAACATGACCGGCAAGATCGGCAAGTCCGCCTGCGGTTCCCTGGGTTACGCTTTCGCGGACGCCATGTGCGCGAAGAAGGTCGTCGTCATCACCGACAACCTGGTGCCCCATCCCCTGGCCATGCGCTCCATCGACGAGACCTACGTGGATTACGTGGTCGCCGTCGACGCGATCGGCAACCCGGCGGGCATCGTCTCCGGCACGACGAAGATCACCCGTGACCCGGTGGGCCTCGTCATGGCCCAGACGGCTGCGAACGTCATCCAGGCAAGCGGCCTCCTGAAGGACGGCTTTTCCTTCCAGACCGGCGCCGGCGGCGCCACGCTGGCAGCGGCCCAGTTCCTGAAGGGCATCATGCTGAAGGAAGGCATCAAGGGCAGCTTCGGCTGCGGCGGCATCACCGGCTACATGGTCGACATGCTGAACGAAGGATGCTTCCAGAGCCTGATCGACGTGCAGTGCTTCGACCTGAAGGCGGTCGAGTCCATCCGCACGAACCCGAACCACACCGAAGTATCCGCCATGCATTACGCGAGCCCGGACGCCAAGTCCGCGGCGGTGGATTCCCTGGACGTGGTGCTGCTGGGCGCGACGGAGATCGACACCGACTTCAACGTCAACGTGCACACGAATTCCAGCGGCAAGATCATGGGCGGCTCCGGCGGTCACAGCGACACGGCTGCGGGCGCCAAGCTGGCGATGATCATCGCGCCGCTGTCCAGAGCCCGTCTGCCCATCGTGACGGATCACGTGTTCTGCAAGTCCACCCCGGGCAGCACGATCGACGTGCTCGTCACCCAGAAGGGCGTGGCTGTGAACCCGGCCAGACCCGAACTGGCTGCCCGCCTGAAGGAAGGCGGCATCAAGGTCGTGGACATCTTCGAACTGAAGGAAGCCGCGGAGAAGCTCTGCGGCATGCCGAAACCGCTCGTGAAGGGCGACAGAGTGCTGGCGGACATCATCTACCGCGACGGCACGCTGCTCGACCGCATCTACAACGTGAGGTAGCGCCATGAGAGAGATCGACAGCAAACAGATCACGGACGTGGTCGCAAGACTCTGCGTCGAGGCCAACCGCCATCTGGCGCCCGATGTGCGCGAGCGCATCGAGGGCTGCCGGGCGTGCGAACCCTGGCCCATCGCGCAGAACATCCTGGACCGCATCATCGAGAATTACAACATCGCAGACGAGACCGAAATGGCCATCTGCCAGGATACGGGCCTTGCCTGCGTCTTCCTGGAGATCGGCCAGGACGTCCACGTGAACGGCTCCATCGAGGACGCCGTCAACGAAGGCGTCCGCAAGGGCTACACGGAAGGCTTCCTGCGCAAATCCTGCGTGGAGGAGCCCCTCGGCGCCCGCAAGAACACCCTGGACAACACCCCGGGCATGATCTATTACGACCTGGTCCCCGGCGACCAGATCAAGATCACGGTGGCTCCCAAAGGCTTCGGCTCGGAGAACATGAGCCAGATCAAGATGCTCAAGGTCTCCGAAGGCGCGGAGGGCGTTAAAAACTTCGTGCTGAAGGCCGTGGAAGAAGCGGGTCCCAATCCCTGCCCGCCCATCATCGTGGGCGTCGGCATCGGCGGTACCTTCGATAAAGCGGCTCTGATCGCCAAGAAGGCGCTGCTGCGCCATACGGGCGAGCACAATCCCGTGAAGTATTACGCGGACATGGAAGAGGAACTGCTGGAGAAGATCAACGCGCTGGGCATCGGCCCCCAGGGCTTCGGCGGCAGGACGACGGCGCTGGCGGTCCACATCGAGACCATGCCGACCCACATCGCGGGTCTGCCTGTCGCAGTCAACATCAACTGCCACGTCGCCCGTCATAAAACGGAGGTGCTGTAAATGGAACCCATCAGAATCACGACTCCGCTTACGCCGGACGTGGCCAGAACGCTCAAGAGCGGCGATTCCGTGCTCATCTCCGGGGTCATCTACACCGGCCGCGACGCGGCGCATAAGCGCCTGTGCCAGCTGCTGGAGGAGGGCAAACCGCTGCCCATCGACGTAAAGAATCAGATCATCTATTTCGTGGGTCCGTCCCCGGCGAAGCCCGGCATGGCCATCGGTTCCGCGGGTCCGACGACGGCGTACCGCATGGACGCCTACTCCCCGGCGCTGATCGAACAGGGCCTGACCGGCATGATCGGCAAGGGCAAGAGAGGCCCGGCGGTCATCGACGCCATGAAGAAGCACGGCTGCGTGTATTTCGGCGCCATCGGCGGCGCGGGCGCGCTGCTGTCCAAGTGCATCAAGAAGGCAGAGGTCGTCGCCTACGAAGACCTGCAGTCCGAAGCGATCCGCCGCCTGGAGGTGGAGGATCTGCCTGTCACCGTCATCATCGACGCGGAGGGCAGAAATCTCTACGAATGGGGCAGAGCAGACTATCTGAAAACGCAGGAATAGAAGAAGCATCGACAGGAAAAGAGCTCCGTACCAGCCGGTACGGGGCTCTTTGATTGACTGGCGCAGGGCGAAAGTGTAAACTGGAAACAGTTTTAGGGAGGTATCATCTATGTATATTGCAAACGCAGGCTTGTTCGTGAAGGACCTGGAAGGCGCCCGGAAATTCTTTGAAGACTATTTCGGTGCAAAAGTGGCATTCGAGTACAATGAGGAGGAGAACAGGTATTACTCCTGCATCATGGAATTCGACGAGGGTGCCAAGCTGGAACTGATGACCAAACCGGAAATCGCGGACGTTCCCAAGGATCCCAACCGTACGGGTTTTGCCCACGTCGCCATCCGCGTCCCCAGCAGAGAAAAACTGGACGGGATCATCCGCCGTTTTCATGAGAACGGATATCATTTCTTCTACGAACCGGCCCCCGGAGACGGCAGCGGCGAATGCCGCGTCGTTACCTTCGAGGACATCGTTCTGGAGGTCAACTATAACGCGAAGTATCCGAAGACCCTCATCGCCAACGTCGGCATGTTCGTGAAGGATCTGGAAGGCGCCAGACGATTCTTTGAAGATTACTTCGGAGCCGAACTTTATGCCGAATATAACGAAGAGGAGAACAAGTACTATTCCTATATCATGAAAGTCGGCGACGGCGCCAAACTGGAGCTCATGACCAAGCCCCAGATCGTCGATCAGCCGAAGGATCCGAACCGCACCGGCATCGCCCACATGGCGATCCGCGTGGACAGCAGGGAAACGCTGAACGAAGTCATCGCGCGCTTCCACGAAAACGGCTGGCATTTCTTCTATGAACCCGTGGACGGAAAGGGCCGCGAATGCCGCGTCGTCACCTTCGAGGACAACGTGCTGGAAGTCAGCGTCGCTTCCGGATTATAGTTCCCAATTCGTTCAATTATCTGAAAAACATTTTTCGAATCCCCGCCTGCAGGCTATGCAAACGGGGATTTTTCGTGTATACTGTTATTTGGTAGATTATGTCAAATTCTGCCTTGAAGGAAATGGAAAGAACAAAGGAGGAACCATGGCTTTTTACGATTCCACCAACAGTCATCTGTACAGCGTATATTTCGCGCCCAGAGGTTCTGTGCGCATGTTCGAGCTCGGCGCGCAGATCGCGCAGCAGCATCTGTCTCCGTTCGACCACATCATCGGTATCCTGGGCGAATCCGGCGCCGGCAAATCCATGCTCATCAAGGGTATGTTCCCCGGCCTCGAGCTCACGAATGACGACGCGGGGGTCAACGTGCGCCCGCTGCCGCTGCTGAGCATCGACGAGGAGAACATCTTCTACACGCCGCACACCTATCACGTGGACGTGCGCTTCGAAATGGGCTTCACCCAGCCCGGCGTGCTGGCGGACGCCGTCATGGAAGCCAAGCGCAGAGACCGCCGCGTCGTCGTCGAGCACTACGAACTGCTGTATCCGTACATGCCGGAGAAGGCGGATCTGCTGGTCGGCGTGGGCGAGGAGATCATCGTCACCCGGCCGACGATCTTCGGCCCGACCCCGGACGAGATCCACAAGATCGTCTACGAATCCATCCGCTACCGCCAGATGGCGCACACGGCGGAAGACCTCACGGAGCGCTATCTGACGGATCAGGATATGGCCAGAGCCGAACACGGCGACATCAAGAAGGGCTTCCTGCTCATCTTCCCGGGCGAACAGCCTCCCAACATCAACGTGGACCTGGTCGAGCGCGCGGTGAAGGAAGATATCGCCAAGGATATGCCCATCGATTACGTGGACGCGAGCCACGTTTCCATCGGCGGGGAAACGCGCTTCTGCACCGGTCCCCGCACTCACGTAAAGACGACGGGTATGATCGAAAACTTCCGGCTGATCAAGCCGCTCATCCATGACACCGAGCACAACCGCTGGATCCTGGCCGGCCGCGTCTGCGCGCCGGACGACGGCGGCGATTCCCTGGCGTCCATCAACAATACGGAGATCTAAGGCATGGCGAAAAAAGCCCAGACAGTTTTTGTGTGCCAGGAATGCGGGTACGAAAGTCCGAAATGGATGGGTCAGTGCATCTGCGGCGCCTGGAATTCCTTCGTGGAAGAAAAGGTGGCGCCCGCACCCGCTTCGGACGTCCGCAAACGCGCGGCTTCGGGCGTGCTGGAAGGCAGGGCGCCGAAGCCCGTCCGCATCGGCGACGTGCAGAGCAGCCAGGCAAGCCGCATCGATACCGGCATCGGGGAACTGAACCGGGTGCTGGGAGGCGGTCTCGTGCAGGGCAGCATCGCGCTGATCACGGGCGAACCGGGCATCGGCAAGTCCACGATCATCATTCAGGCGGCTGCGTCCATCGCGCAGAAGGAAGGGACCGTGCTCTACGTTTCCGGCGAGGAATCGGAGGAGCAGATCAAGATGCGCGCGGACCGGGTCTGCCGGGGCGATCTTTCGAATCTGTACCTGCTGGCGGAGACCGACATGGGGAACGTGCTGGAGGCTATCGACGAGCTGAAGCCGGCGTTCCTGATCATCGACTCCATCCAGACCATGTACTGCGGCGATTTCGAGTCCGCGCCGGGCAGCGTGTCCCAGGTGCGGGCCTGCGGCAATCTGCTGATGAACGTGGCGAAAGGCCGGGGCATCCCCGTGTTCGTCGTCGCGCACGTCACGAAAAGCGGCGAACTGGCCGGCCCGAAGATCGTGGAGCACATGGTGGATACCGTGCTGCAGTTCACCGGCGAACGCAATCAGGATCTGCGCATCCTGCGCTCGCTGAAGAACCGCTTCGGTACCACGTCCGAGATCGGCGCGTTCGAGATGCGCGAAGAAGGCCTCGTCGAGGTCGACAACCTGTCCGGCAGCTTCCTCGAGGGGTTCGAGGACTCCGCGGAAGGGGCCGTGGCGACGGCGGTCTACGAAGGGACCCGGCCGCTGCTCCTGGAGATCCAGGCGCTTACCGGGCCTTCCGGCATCGGCTTCGCCCGCAGGACTGCCATCGGTCTGGATTCCGGGCGCCTGAACATGATCATCGCCGTGCTGGAGCGCAAGGCAGGCATCAGCCTGCTGTCCCGCGACGTGTACGTGAACGTCGTCGGCGGCCTGAAACCCGAAGGCACGTCCACGGACCTGGCGGCTGCGCTGGCGATCTGGTCGGCGGAAAAGGGGGTCAGCATCCCCCACGGCACGCTCATCATCGGCGAGATCGGCCTGACGGGCGACCTGCGTCCCGTGATGCACGCGGAGAAACTGTGCAAAGAGGCGGCTCGTATGGGCTTTACGCGCATCATCCTGCCGAAGCGCAACCTGGGCAGGGTCAAAGACGTCCCGGCCGGCCTGCAGCTGGCGGGGGTCACGACGCTCAGAGAAGCCATGGAAGCTTCACAGCAGTTCCATAAATAAGTGGTTACATTATAGAAAAGCAAAAGGCGGAGAAGGAGAAGACAAGTGGCAAAGATCCTGATCGTGGACGACGAGGCAAAGATCCGGGAAGTCATCCGGGAATATGCGGAATTCAATCATTACGAGACCGGCGAGGCAGAGGACGGCATGCAGGCCGTCAACATGTGCCTGCAGGGGGATTACGACCTGGTGATCATGGACATCATGATGCCGAAGCTCGACGGGTATTCCGCCTGCAAGGAGATCCGCAAGGACAAAGATATTCCCATCATCATGCTGTCCGCCAGAGGCGAGGAGTACGACAAGCTCTTCGGCTTCGAGCTGGGCATCGACGATTACGTGGTCAAACCCTTCAGCCCGAAGGAGCTGATGGCGCGGGTGGCTGCGGTCCTGGCGCGCAGAAACGCCTCGGAAAACGCCGCCCCCAGCAACGAGCTCGTGTCCGGCGGCCTCGTGCTCAACAAGAGCAGCCGCACGGTGACGATCGACGGCAAGCGCATCGACGTTACGCTGAAAGAATACGAGCTGCTGGCCTATCTGATGGAGAATAAGAACATCGCCCTGTCCCGCGACAAACTGCTGCAGGACATCTGGGGCTACGACTTTTTCGGCGACGATCGCACGATCGACACCCACATCAAGAATCTGCGCGGCAGACTGGGCGATTACCGGGACAAGATCGCGACGGTGAGAGGCATTGGCTACAAATTCGAAGACTGAAAACGGAAAAACGTTCCCGAAATACAGAACACGCAGTGTGCGCTTCCGGCTCACTGCGTATTTTATCTTCTTCGCGCTTGCCCTGATGGGCATGCTCTGGCTGTTCCAGACCATGTTCCTGGAGCAGTATTACGAGCGCGAGATGGAGAAGAAGATCCAGACGGCCGTGAGCTCCCTGAGCTTCCAGTATTCCGCCAGCGAGGAACTGGACCTGGAGGCCTACCTGGTGGAGATCGGCGAGATCTCCAACGCCAACGACATGTATTTCTATATCGAAGCCGAAGACGAGACCTTCAGCATCTCCTCGACAGACCAGGGCTCCGCGGGCCGCTATTACTACAGCCGCAGCGGCGTGGATCTGGCGAGGGAACGTCTGATCGCGAACAACGGAGAACCCGTTACGTTCAAGATCTCCAACCAGACCGGCGAGACGATCACGCAGGTGTACGCGGCGAAGGTGGACAGCGAATACCGGCCGAACGTGCGCTTCTTCGCGTTCGCGCCGCTGACCCCGATGGGTCCGGCCGTAGGCATTCTGGCGAAACAGCTGATGACGGTGACCGCGATCTCCCTCGTCGTGGCCGGCATCCTGGCGCTGTATATTTCCAGCCGCATCGCGCGCCCGATCCGCAGCATCACGGAAAAGGCGTCCGAGCTGGCGGAAGGCCATTACGACGTGCAGTTCCAGGGCAGCACGTACCGGGAGATCAACAATCTGGCCGGAACGCTGAACGCGACGGCGGCGGCGCTGTCCAAGACGGAACAGCTGCAGCGCGACCTGATGGCCAACGTATCCCACGACCTGCGCACACCCATCACGATGGTCAAATCCTACGCGGAAATGATCCGCGACATCTCCGGCGGCAACGAGGAAAAGCGCAACGAGCATCTGGGGGTCATCATCGAGGAATCGGACCGCCTGAGCTATCTCGTGAACGATATCCTGACCCTTTCCCGCATCCAGGCGGGCGTGGAGACCATGGACATGCAGCCCGTGGATCTGCAGAAGACCGCGGAGAGCATCCTGTCCACGTACCGGGTGCTCGAGGAGCAGGAGGGCTTCTCGATCCGCCTGCAGGGCCTGCCGCAGCCTGCGCTGGTCAACGCGGACGTGCACCGCATGGAACAGGTGCTCTCGAACCTGATCTCCAACGCGGTCCGCTACAGCGGCGACGTGAAGGACGTGGAAGTCGTGTTCCTGCAGAACAAGAAACGGCTGCGCTGCGAGGTGCGCGACAAAGGCATCGGCATCGCCCCGGAGGACATCCCGAACATCTGGAACCGCTACGAGCGGGCCAGCTCCAGGGGATCGCGCTCCAAACAGGGGACGGGCCTTGGCCTGTCCATCACGAAGGAGATCCTGGAACGCCACGACGCGAAATACGGGGTGGAAAGCAAAGTCGGCGAAGGCAGCACGTTCTGGTTTGAACTCCCGCTGATTGACTAAATTTTCTCCGCAAGATATAATATGTTCGGAGGAGTAACGATGTTTTCCGTAGGTGATAAAGTCGTCTACCCCATGCACGGGGCGGGAACCATTCAGAATATCGAGGAGAAATCGGTTCTGGGAGAGACCAGAGCCTATTATATCCTGCGCATTCCCTACGGCAGACTGCAGGTGATGGTGCCTGTGGTCGGTTCGGACGCCGCGGGTCTGCGGCCCATCGTTACGAAGGAAAAGATCGCGGAGGTCCGCGAGCTCCTGTCGGCGCCGTCCACGCCCATGGACGAGAACTGGAACCGCCGCTACCGGGAGAACATGGACAAGCTCCGCAGCGGCGACCCCTGCAAAGTGGCGGAGGTCATCCGCAACCTGATGCGGGTGGAGCGCGAAAAGCGCCTGTCCACCGGCGAAAAGAAACTGCTCGCCAACGCGCGGCAGATCCTGGCCAGCGAGATCGTGCTGGTCGAGGGCATTCCCGAAGAGGAGGCCATGAGCATGATCGACAAAGCCGTCTAGCCCCCGCAAGACGGCCTGCGTCATTTGACATAGATACAAAACTTAACGAAAAAGAAAGGAGACAAAATGCTTAACAAAGTGTTCCGCATCATCGTTTGTCTCAGCGGAGCGCTTGTCGGTTACGGAATCACCAGTTTTACCGCACGGCCGGAGATCTTCGGAGAATCCTGGGGCATCACCCCGGGCCAGAAAGTCCTCTGGATCTGTACGGGCATCGCTTTTTTCGCATTTATTTTTGATTATTTATTCGGGTTTTTCCGTAAGCGCGGGGAAAAATTGATGAAGAACGTGGAAGGGTCCCTCACGAAGGTCCCTGCCACGGAGATCGCGGCCAGTTCCGTAGGCCTGGTCGTCGGCTTTGTCATCGCCTTCCTGATCTCGCAGATTATTAATGAGATCCAGCTGTTAAAGGCGCTGAATCTGAACGTTGTGATCTCTCTGGTGCTGTATCTGTTTTTCGGCGCCATCGGGGTCCTCGTAGGCAGACGGCTGAATACGGATATTGGAAAACCGCTTTTGACTTCACTGACCGGCAAAGAACCGACAGCGAAAAGCAAGACAAAGGCTGCCGGAGCATCGCCGAAGATACTGGATACCAGCGTCATCATCGACGGACGCATAGCAGACATTTTAAAGACAGGCTTTATCGAGGGCACTATCATCATCCCCGATTTCGTGCTCGTGGAATTGCGCCACATCGCGGATTCTTCCGATTCCCTGAAGCGCAACCGCGGCCGCAGAGGGCTGGACATCCTCAACCGTATCCAAAGCGATTACGGCATCGAGATCTATGACACGACGTCCGAAAAATCCCTGGAAGATATTCCGGAGGTGGACGTCAAACTGCTGAAACTTGCCCAGATCATGAAGGGCATGGTCGTGACAAACGACTTCAATCTGAACAAAGTCGCCACCATCACAGGCATCGGCGTGCTCAACATCAACGAGCTGGCCAATACCCTGAAGCCGGTGGTGCTGCCCGGCGAGGAGATGCAGGTCTTCCTCGTCAAGGAGGGCAAAGAAAACAACCAGGGCGTAGGATATCTGGACGACGGCACCATGATCGTGGTCGAGGACGGTAAGAAGTTCATCGGCCAGACCATCAACGTAGCCGTTACGAGCGTGCTGCAGACCTCTGCGGGGCGCATGATCTTCGTAAAACCCGCGCCTATCATCTGAACGCAGACATGGCAGACAAAACTACCGCAGTGATCCTTGCCGCCGCCGGTTCGGGAAGCCGAATGGGCGGCGGCATTCCAAAGCAATACCGCCTTTGCGAAGGAGAACCGGTCTTGGTGAAAGCCGCCAGGGCTTTTTGTGCTATACAGGACGTCTCCTTTGTCACCGCGGCGGTGCCTGCCGAAGATCTGGACTACTGCCGCGGACTGCTGGACCGCTATGGTCTGTCCGCCGTCGCGCTGACGGCAGGGGGCGATACCCGCCAGGCCAGCGTTTTCAAGGCGCTGCAGACTCTGCCGGAAACTGTGGGCACCGTATTGGTGCACGACGCCGCCCGGCCTTTCGTGACGGAAGACGTCGTCCGCCGGGTGATGGACGCGCTGCAGGAATGTCCTGCCGCCGTGCCCTGCGTGCACCCGAAAAGCACGGTGCGCACCGCGGAACAGACCCTGGACCGCAGCCTGCTCTACGAGGTGCAGACGCCCCAGGGCTTCGACCGCCGCCTGCTGGAACAGGCTTTCGTCCACGCGGAGGAAAGCGGGTTTGCCGGCACGGACGAGGCGGGCATCGTCGAGCACTATACCGGGCAGCCGGTCCGCATCGTCGAAGGCGATTACGCCAATTACAAGATCACGACCCCGGAGGATCTTCCCGTGAATATCCGCACAGGAAACGGCTACGACGTACACCGGCTCGTCCCCGGAAGAAAGCTTATGCTGGGCTGCTGCGAAGTCCCCTATGAGAAGGGGCTGCTGGGTCACAGCGACGCCGACGTCGTCGCCCACGCCATCGCCGACGCCCTGCTGGGAGCCGCCGCCCTCGGCGACATCGGGAGGCATTTCCCGGACAGCGACCCTGCTTACGAGGGCATGGCCGGAAGCGACATTCTGGCCAGGACCGCAGAGATCCTGAAAAACGAGGGCTTTGCCATCGTCAACGTGGACGCCACGCTGATCGCGCAGAAGCCCAGGATCGCGCCGTATGCGCCGCAAATGATCGAAAACACCGCGAAGGCTTTAGGCATCCCGGCCTCCGCCGTATCCATCAAAGCCACGACCGAAGAAGGTCTGGGCTTTACCGGAGACGGCAGCGCCATGGCGTGCCTGGCGACCGCGTCTGTCAAATAGAAAGGAAACGAGACCCTTATGAGAGCATCGAACATGTATCTGTACACCCTGCGGGAAGTTCCCGCAGAAGCCGAGATCGCCAGCCATATCCTGCTGCTGCGCGCCGGCTTTATCCGCAAGCAGGTGGCAGGCGTTTACGCATACCTCCCCTTAGGCGCACGGACGCTGCGCAAGATCGAGAACATCGTGCGCGAAGAGATGGACGCCATCGGCGCCCAGGAGATCAAGCCCAGCATTCTGGAACCCGCCGAACTCTGGCAGGAATCCGGCCGCTGGACCGCCTATGGCCCCGAACTGTGGCGCATCAAGAACCGCGACGGCAGAGAATTCTGTCTGGGACCCACCCACGAGGAAGTCTTCACCGACATCGTGCGCCAGAACGTCACGTCCTACCGCCAGCTCCCGGTGCAGCTGTATCAGATCCAGAATAAATACCGCGACGAAGCGCGTCCCCGCTTCGGCCTGATCCGCAGCCGCGAGTTCGTCATGAAGGACAATTACAGCTTCGACCGCGACGTCGAGGGACTGAACCATTCCTATCAGCTGAACTACCAGGCCTACTGCAACGTGTTCGACCGCTGCGGCCTGCATTACCGCCCCGTGGAAGCGGACACCGGCGCCATCGGCGGCACGGGTTCCCACGAATTCTGCGCGCTGTGCGAAGTCGGCGAAGAGACGATCCTGTACTGCGATCACTGCGATATGGCGGCGACGGACGAAAAGGCGGATTTCCGCGACGCGGTCGCGCCCGCAGAAGACGAAAAGCCTCTGGAAAAGAAGCTCACCCCGGGCACGAAGACCATCGAAGACGTCTGCAACTTCCTGGGCCTGCCGCAGGATAAGAGCATCAAGGCGCTGCTGTATCAGGTGCAGGTGACGAACGACGATCCCATCCGCTACGTGGCGGCGTTCATCCGCGGCGACCGCCAGGTGAACGAGATCAAGCTGGTCAACGCGCTGGACGTCCCTGAATTCGCCCTCACCATGGCGGATGAAGCGGCGATGGGCGCGGTCACCGGCTGTGTCGGCGGCTTCACCGGCCCCATCGGTCTGCACGACTGCACCATCGTCGTCGACAGCGAACTCGTGAACGCGAAGAACATGTGCGCGGGCGCCTGCGAAGAGGATCACCACTATATCAACGTCAACTACGGAAGAGACTACAAGGGCGATATCGTCAAGGATATCAAGCTGCTGCAGGAGGGCGACCCCTGTCCGGTCTGCGGCCAGCCCGTCAAGTCCGCACGCTCCATCGAAGTGGGCCAGGTCTTCAAACTCTTCGATAAATATTCCAAGGCGCTGGGCCTCACCTACAAGGACGAGAACCAGGAAGACCAGCTGGTGCAGATGGGCTGCTACGGCATCGGATGCTCCCGCACCATGCAGGCCGTCGTCGAACAGCATCACGACGACAACGGCATCATCTGGCCGATGAGCGTCGCTCCCTATCACGTGATCATCGACCTCGTGGGCATCCACGACGAGACGCAGGTCGCGCTGGCGGAAGACCTGTACGCGAAGCTGCAGAAGGCGGGCGTCGAAGTCATCCTGGACGACAGAGACGAACGTCCCGGCGTCAAATTCAAGGACGCCGACCTGATCGGCATCCCTATCCGCATCGTGGTGGGCAAGAAGGCCGCGGACGGCATCGTGGAATACAAGCTCCGCAGAGGCGGCGACGTGCTGGAACTCTCCGCGGAAGAAGCGCTGGCGAAGGCGGTCGAACTCGTGAACGCAGAAAGGTACGGAAAATAACATGGCAAAGATCGTAAGAATAGAAATGGAAGACGGCGGCGTGATGAGAGCGGAGCTCTATCCCGAGATCGCGCCCATCACCGTCGCAAACTTTGAAAAACTCGTAAAAGAAGGCTTCTACGACGGAGTCATCTTTCACAGGGTCATCCCCGGATTCATGATCCAGGGCGGCGACCCCACCGGCACCGGCATGGGCGGTCCCGGCTGGAACATCAAGGGCGAATTCGCCGCGAACGGCGTGCCCAACAGCCTGAAGCACACCGCGGGCGTCCTGTCCATGGCCCGGGCGATGGATCCCAACTCCGGCGGCAGCCAGTTCTTCATCATGGTGGACGACGCGCCCCATCTCGACGGACAGTACGCAGCGTTCGGCTGTCTGATCGAGGGGCTCGACGTTGCCCGTCAGATCGTGTCCGCCCGCCGCGATTTCCGGGACAAGCCCCTCGAAGACCAGAGGATGAAGCGGGTCACCATCGAGGAGGAAGAATAATATGAAAATCTATAACACCATGAGCCGCAGAAAAGAAGAACTCGTGCCGATGGATCCGTCCGAGCTGAAGATGTACGTCTGCGGTCCCACCGTCTATAATTTCATCCATATCGGCAACGCCCGTCCGTTCGTCGTGTTCGATACCATGAGAAAATACCTGCAGTATCGCGGCCAGAAGGTGCGTTACGTGCAGAACTTTACGGACGTGGACGACAAGATCATCAACCGCGCCAGAGAAGAGCACATCGGCGCGATGGACGTTGCGAACAAATATATCGACGAGTATTTCAAGGACGTGCAGGCGCTGAACATCACGCCGGCGGACGTGCACCCCAGAGTGAGCGAGACCATGCCCGAGATCATTGCGTTCGTGCAGGGCCTGATCGACAAGGGACTGGCCTACGAAGTGGACGGCGACGTGTACTACAGCACCCGCAAGTTCCCGCGTTACGGCCTGCTGTCCGGCAACTTCATCGAGAATCTGGAAGTCGGTGCCCGTATCCCCGAAGGGGAAAAGAAGCGCGACCCGCTGGACTTCGCCCTGTGGAAGGCGCAGAAGACGCCCGACGAGATCGCCTGGGATTCCCCCTGGGGCAAAGGACGTCCCGGCTGGCACATCGAATGCTCGGCCATGAGCAAGAAGTTCCTGGGCGAGACCATCGACCTGCACTGCGGCGGAGAAGACCTGCAGTTCCCGCACCACGAGAACGAGATCGCGCAGTCCGAAGGCCTGTCCGGCAAGAAGTTCTCCAACTACTGGATGCACAACGGGTTCATCACGGTCAACGACGAGAAGATGAGCAAGTCGCTCAACAACTTCTTCACCGTGCGCGACATCTTGAAGGAATACGACGGCGAGGTGCTGCGCTACTTCCTGCTGTCCGCCCAGTACCGCGGACCCATCAACTTCTCCGACACGCTGATGGAGGAGGCCAAGACCGCGCTGGAGCGCATGAGAAACTGCAGACGCGACCTGAAGAGCGCCATCGCATCCGGCGAAGGCCAGATGTCCGGCGAAGAGGCCAACAAACTGGCCGACCTGCAGAAGCATAAGGACAAGTTCATCGAGTGCATGGACGACGACCTGAACACCGCAGGCGCCATCGGCGCGATCTTCGAGCTGATCCGCGACATCAACACGAACCTGCGCGAGAAGTGCAGCAAGGAATTCGCGGAGAAGATGTGGCAGATGCTGGACGAGCTGACCGGCGTGCTGGGCATCCTCAGAAAAGAGGAAGAGACCGGCGTGGACGCGGAGCTCCAGGCGCTGATCGACAAGCGCGCCGAGGCCAGAAAGAACAAGGACTGGGCGACGGCAGACGCGATCCGCGACCAGCTGGCTGCCATGGGCATCACGCTGAAGGATACGCCGCAGGGCGTGCAGATCATCCGCACCGAACCCAAGGCCGACGCGGCGAAGGAACCTGCCAAGGTGCAGGGCGGCAAGCTGCGCGGCATGCTGAACGATTCCGACGGACTGTAAACAGAATGGACTATAAGACTTACAACAGCATCGCCCTGGCCTTCCTGGGCGATGCTGTTTATGAGAGATTCATACGGGAACGCATCCTGCGGCACGGTTCCGTCGGCGCGGACAGAATGCACCGCGAAGCGGTCCGCTACGTCAAGGCGGCAGCGCAGGAACAGTCGCTGCGCGCTCTTGCGGACGAATTGACGGAGGCTGAAGCGGACGTGGTGCGCCGCGCCCGCAACCATAAGATCACGTCCAAACCGAAGAATGCGGACCCGGTCACGTACAAGATGGCTACGGCGTTCGAAGCGCTGCTGGGCTATCTGTATCTGGACGGGCAGGAGGAACGCCTGCAGGCCGTCATGGAGCGGGCTGCGCGGGTCATCGAGGAAGCATGAAGAACGAATTGAGATTCTTCCCCGCCGGCGACCGGGCTGTGCTGGTCGTGCTGGGCGAGGGGATCTCCGAAGAAGTGAACGACAGAGTACGGGCGCTGTACCGGGCGATCTGCGCTGCGAACGCGCCCCAGATCGTGGAGGCTGTGCCTTCGTATACCTCCGTGCTCGTGCATTACCGGCCGGAACGGACGACGCGGGAAGAGATCCGGGAGCTGTTGACGGCCCTGGCGGAAAAGCCTGCGGAGACTGTCACAGCTCCGCCCCGCACGCACGTCATCCCCGTGTGCTACGGACTGCATTTCGGCCCCGACCTCTGGGAAATGGAACAGACGCTGGGAATGACCCGGCAGCAGATCGTCGACATCCACTCCGGCAGGGAGTATCGCGTGTATATGATGGGGTTTCTGCCCGGTTTCGTGTATCTGGGCGGCATGGATGAACGCATCGCCTACCCCCGGCTGAAAAAACCGCGGCTTCGCATCGACGCGGGCGCCGTGGGCATCGCGGGCGGGCAGACCGGCATCTACCCGAGCGTTTCCCCGGGCGGCTGGCGCATCATCGGCAACACGCCCATCCGCATGTTCGACCCTGCAGCGGATCCTCCCACGCCCATCGAACCGGGCGACCGGATCCGTTTCCGGCCCATCTCCGTGGACGAGTGGTACGACATCCGGCATCAGGAGATGAAAAAGGAAGTGCAGCGGAAGGAAGCGCAGAGCGCTCCGCGTGGCGCGTTCCGGCTGAAAGTTCTTTCCGCAGGACCGCTCTCCACGGTGCAGGACGGCGGGCGGTTCGGCAGTCAGGCCAGCGGCATGACCGAATCCGGCGCCATGGACCGCCGTTCGCTGTGCCTGGCGAACAAGCTGCTCGGAAACGAAGAGGACGGAGCGGCGCTGGAACTGACGCTGTTCGGCGGATCCTTCGCGTTCGAAGGGGAGGGCGAGATCGCCCTTGCCGGCGCGGACATGCAGGCGAGGCTGAACGGACAGCCCGTCGCGAGGAACGAAGCGATCCCGGTAAAGACGGGCGACAGACTGGATCTGGGTCCGGCAGTCAGGGGCGTCAGGACTTACCTGGCCGTCTCCGGCGGCATCGACGTGCCGGTCGTGCTGGGCAGCCGTTCCACAAACCTGAAGGCGGGGATCGGCGGATTCGAAGGCCGGAGGCTCCGCGCAGGCGACGTTCTGTGCGCGCTGCCGCAGGCCGCGGCGGAAAAAGAGCACATTGTACCTGTCCCCCTGTGTAGTTTTGGAGAGGTGACGGAGATCCGTTTCGTGTACGGGCCGCAGGACGGGCGGTTTTCCGCGGAAGAAAAGGAAAAGTTCACGAACAGCGTTTATACGATAAGCGCGTCGGCGGACCGCATGGGATACCGGCTGGAAGGGCCGCAGATCCACGCGGAGGGCGGTTCTGACATCCTGTCCGACGGCGTCTGCTTCGGGTCCGTGCAGATCCCTGCGGACGGGCAGCCCATCGTCATGATGGCGGATCACCAGACGACGGGCGGCTACGCGAAGATCGCGACGGTGCTCAGCTGCGATCTGCCGCTGCTGGCGCAGCTCGGTCCCGGAAAGAAGATACGCTTCTGCGAAGCGCAAGGAGAGTAGAGATGAAGACGATCGATATCAACAGCGACCTGGGAGAATCCTTCGGCGCCTATTCCATGGGCAACGACGCGCAGGTCCTGCAGCACGTCACGTCGGCCAATATCGCCTGCGGATTCCACGCTTCGGATCCGCTCACCATGGTGAAGGCCGTACGCATGGCGAAGGAAGCGGGTGCGGCCATCGGCGCGCATCCGGGGTACCCGGATCTCGTGGGATTCGGCCGCAGAGAGATGAAGATCGCTCCGGAAGAGGTCCGCGCGCTCGTGCTGTATCAGATCGGCGCGCTGCAGGCGGTGTGCCGGGCGGAAGGCGCTGCCCTGCATCACGTCAAACCCCACGGGGCGCTGTACAATATGGCGGCGAAAGACGAAAAACTGGCGCTGGCCGTCGCGGACGCGGTTGTCGGCGCGGATGAAAAACTGATTCTGGTCGGACTTTCCGGCAGTCTGCTGGCGGACGCCGCGAAGACCAAGGGTCTTTGCTTCGCCGCGGAAGTTTTCGCGGACAGAGCGTACGAAGACGACGGTTCGCTGGTCCCCCGCAGCAAGCCCGGCGCTATGATCGAAGACGAAGATCTCGCCATCGGGCGCATGGTGCGATTGATGCGCGAAGGGACTCTCGAGAGCGTCAGCGGCAGGGGGATCTCCCCGGCGGCGGACACGGTCTGCGTCCACGGGGACGGACCGAAAGCGCTGGCGTTCGCGGCCAGGCTGCGCGAGGCGTTTGCCGCGGAGGAAATCCTCGTCCGTTCGCTGTAAAAACGCGCGGAGTATGATAAAATATTTTAGTTAGACCACATCGCAATTTACGACCCCAGAAAGACACGGTTTCCCCTGTATGAACTACTTAAGCCAGTTTCGCGGTCTTCCGAAACAGGTATACATCCTCTGCCTCGTCCGGTGGATCACCGGCATGGGCAGCTTGGTATTTACTTTTTCCTCCCTCATCCTGACAGGCCTGGTGGGTCTTTCCACCAGCCAGGCCGGCTTCGTCGCCATGTGCTACGCGGCAGCCAACGTCGCCGGCGCCATCGTAGGCGGCAAGATGGCGGATTACTACGGCCGCAAACGGATCTATTTCTGGTTTGCGA
>JAEEGH010004243.1_pt1 | contig 36939 bp, 26 predicted proteins | sample 9134181 | NCBI WGS metagenome assembly JAEEGH01 (sample SAMN16246544, study PRJNA631951) | gut metagenome | biome: gut microbiome; feature: rumen; material: DP-attached | host: Bos | place: Iran: Karaj | collected 2018-10
TATGACAGACAGAAGCACATGCGTGTTATTTGGAGATGGTGCAGCCGCTGCAGTAGTTACCTTGTCAGAGGGATTATATTCTTCTGTTATCGGTGTGGATGGTGATGAGGACATGATACACATCAAGTCTCCAGATGGATACATTCACATGGATGGTCAGGGCACATACAAATTTGCTGTGGCCACAGTTCCAAAGGTGATTGAGCAGGTAGTAAACGAAGCGGGCCTTACGTATGATGAGATTGATCATTTTGTAATGCATCAGGCTAATCTAAGAATAATTGAATCCATTGCAAAGAAAGTAAAGCAGCCAATGGAAAAATTCGTTGTAAATATTGAAAAATATGGCAATACTTCTGCGGCTAGCGTAGGACTTGCCTTAGATGAAGCTATAAAGGCTGGCAAAATCAAAGCTAAAGAAAAAATATTGATGTGTGCTTTTGGTGCTGGACGCACCTGGGGTGCCGTAATAATGGAGATGTAAAATTATTGATGAGCTGGTAACTATCAAGCTCTGAGTGTTACCGAAGGGAACATTTTAGTGACTGTAGGTAATATCTCAGGCTTGGTAGTGTAACCAGCGGATTAGAGGTTGAGAATGACTTTAAGTAATTTGACAGGTACAAAGTATCCTATTATTCAGGGCGGCATGGCCAATATTGCTACAGGCGAGTTCGCCGCTGCCGTTTCAAATGCAGGTGGACTTGGGCTTGTGGCTTCAGGCGGTATGAATGCAGAGGCCCTTAGAGAACAGATTAGAATTTGTAAAAGTAAAACAGACAAGCCATTTGGTGTGAACCTAATGTTGATGAATCCCGATGTGGACAACATTGCCAAAATGCTTGTTGAAGAAAAGGTCCAGTTTATCACAACTGGCGCAGGTAATCCTGGAAAGTACATGGCTGCGTGGAAGGAAATGGGAGCCAAGGTTTTCCCTGTTGTTGCTTCCGTTGCTCTTGCAAAGATTATGGTAAGAGCAGGCGCTGACGCCATTATTGCTGAGGGTGGAGAATCAGGTGGACATGTTGGCGACATGACTACAATGACTTTATTGCCACAGGTTGTAGAAGCAGTAAATATTCCTGTTATTGCAGCAGGAGGAATCGCAAGTGGAAAACAGATGGCAGCAGCTCTTATGCTTGGAGCATGTGGAGTACAGATTGGCACATGTCTTCTTGTTTCAGAGGAGTGTCCAATTCATGAAAATTACAAGCAGACACTTTTAAAGGCAAAGGATAATTCTACAACAGTAACAGGACGTAGTCAGGGTGCTCCAGTTCGTATTATCAAAAACGAAATGGCCAGAGAATATTTGAAGCTTGAGGCTTCTGGCGCTAATCGTGATGAACTTGAAAAAATAACCCTTGGTGGTCTTAGAAGAGCTGTAAATGATGGTGACATGATAAGAGGCTCTGTTATGGCAGGTCAGGTATGCGGACAATTAAACGCAATCCGCCCTGTTAAGGAAATAATGGATGAGTTATATAGCGGTGCAAAACGTACACTCGCAACCGCTAATACAATTGCAATTTAAATAATATTTAGATGAGGGTCATTTTTTTATACTTATTCTAAAGCCCTTAGAGTAACGTCCTCACTTAGCGAGTGAATACGAGTTTAGTGAGGCTACGTTACGGCAAGAGCGAGAGCGTGGCTGAGAATAAGTATGGAAAAGATGACCCGGATATGGAGATGAGATGAAATTAGGAATTGTATATGCTGGCCAGGGGTCACAAAAAGTTGGAATGGGTCAGGATTTCTATGAGAAATATGACACCTTTAAGACAACAATTGACAGTGCAACTGACACTGTAAAGCCAATAACAGAAATGAATGTTGCAGAGCTAAGCTTTAATGGTCCAGAGGAGCAATTGTCTCAAACAAGATATACTCAGCCGGCCATGGTTGCTTTCGCCATCGGCGTTACAAAGCTTTTACATGAAAAGGGAATCAAGGCTGATTACACTTGTGGTCTTAGCTTAGGAGAGTATTCAGCTTTATATGAAGCTGGAGTTTTAGACGAGGATACAATTCTCGATCTTATTGCAAAGCGTGGAAAATACATGTCAGAGGCAGCAAATGATCATGTGGTAAAGATGTGTGCAGTTCTTGGAGCAGACAGGGAGACAGTTAAGGAAGCCTGTGAATTTGCAAGTGAGTTTTATCATCATGAGCATATTGCACAGCCTGCAAATTATAACTGCCCAGGTCAGATTGTTATATCAGGCGATGCTCTTGCTGTAGATAAAGCCAGTGCGTATTTAAAGGATGCTGGGGCAAAAAGAATTCTTCCATTAAAGGTAAGTGGACCTTTTCACACAAGCCTTATGAAGCCAGCCGGAGATTTGCTTGCAAAGGATTTTGAGAATATAGATTTCAAGGAAGCCAGCTCTAGGGTTGTATTCAACTGTCTTGGCAAGGAAAAGGAAGACACTGACTCTGTTGCTAAATTATTAGAGAAGCAGGTTCAATCATCTGTATATTTAGAGGATTCTATTAAATATATGGTAGATGAGGGCGTTGACACTATCATCGAGGTAGGCCCAGGAAAAGCAATCAGCAAATTTATTAATAAAACAGTAGATAATGTAAAGGTTTATTCAATTGATACAGTTGACGACTTTGAAAATACAGTAAAGGAGCTATTGGCATGAGTGTAGCTTTGGTAACAGGCGGAAGCCGTGGAATCGGAAGAGTTATTGCTGAGAATCTAGCAAAAGCAGGGCATGATGTAGCTATTTGCTATTCAGGAAATGAAGCAGCAGCAAAAGAGACAATTGAAGCGTGCGAGAAAAATGGTGTCAAAGGAATTTCGGTAAAAGCAGATGTAAGTAATGCAGCTGATGTTGCAAATATGTTTACAACTGTTAAAGAAAATCTAGGACCTGTTGAAATCCTGGTTAATAATGCAGGTATAACAAAAGATGGATTGTTGATTCGCATGAGCGAAAATGATTTTGATTCTGTAGTAGACATTAATTTGAAGGGAACTTTCCTATGCACAAAGGCTGCCATCAAGGATATGATGAAGGCCCGTAATGGAAAGATTATAAACATAACATCTATTGTTGGAGTTCAAGGAAATCCGGGCCAGGCAAATTACTGTGCTAGTAAGGCGGGAATTATCGGATTTACGAAGTCAGTGGCTAGAGAATATGGCAGCAAAGGAATTAACGTAAATGCGGTAGCTCCAGGCTTTATTCAGACAGCAATGACTGATGAACTTCTTGAGAATGTAAAGGAAGCATATAAAAAACAAATACCTGCTGGCAGATTTGGAACTGCAGAGGATGTGGCTAATGTGGTGGATTTTTTAGCATCAGAGAAGGCTTCATATGTGACAGGACAGGTTATTGAAGTTACCGGAGGTATGTAATGAGAAGAGTTGTAATTACAGGAATGGGTACAGTAAACCCGCTTGCAAATGATGTTGAATCCACTTGGTCAGCAGTAAAAAAGGGCAAATGCGGCATTGGGCCTATAACCCACTTTGATGCGTCAGATCTAAAGGTAAAACTAGCTGGCGAAGTGAAAAATTTTGATGCTTCAGAAATCCTTGGCCCAAAAGAGGCTAGAAGAATGGATGTGTATACTCAGTATGCATGTGCAGCAGCAAAAGAGGCCATGGAAGATGCTGGCCTTGATATGGAAACGGAAAACGCTGATAGATGTGGATGTATTGTTTCATCTGGTATCGGTGGATTAAATACTATTGCAACTGAGCATGGTAAGGGTGAGGAAAAGGGCTATGGTAAAATTTCGCCTTATTTTATTCCAATGGCAATTAGCAATATGGCTGCAGGCCAGATTGCAATTATGTATGGACTAAAGGGTATGTGTACCTCAGTAGTTACCGCTTGCGCAAGCTCCAATAATGCAATTGGTGATTCCTTCCATAGAATTAGAGATGGTTATGAGGATGTAATGGTTTGTGGTGGAGCCGAAGGCGTTGTTATGCCACTTGCTATTGGCGGCTTTCAATCAATGAAGGCTCTTTGCACAAGCGAGGATCCTAATCGTGCATCCATTCCATTTGATAAGGAGCGTCATGGCTTCGTAATGGGTGAAGGCGCAGGAATCCTTGTTATCGAGGAATTAGAGCATGCTCTTGCAAGAGGTGCAAAAATATATGCAGAGATAGTAGGCTATGGCAGCAATTGCGACGCTTATCATATTACAGCTCCTAATCCAGAGGGAGAAGGCGGTGCAAAGTGTATGACTCTTGCTGTAAAGGATGCCGGCATTGAGATGAATGACATTGACTACATCAACGCCCATGGAACAAGTACAAGTCTTAATGATGCAGGAGAGACACTTGCCATTAAAAAGGCCTTTGGTGACCATGCATACAAGCTTATGGTTAGTTCAACAAAGTCCATGACTGGACATTTGCTTGGGGCTGCAGGCGCAGTAGAGGGTATTATTACAGCTCTTGCACTTAAGGATGGTTTTGTTCCTGCAACTATTAATTATCTTGAAAAGGACGAGGCTTGTGATTTGGATATAGTTCCAAACATTGGACGTGAAGCGGATATTAAATACGCCCTTTCTAACGCACTAGGCTTCGGAGGCCATAACGCATCCATCGTATTTAAAAAGTATTAAACATCCGGGGTAAGGATGTTAGATGAGCTGGTAAGCATCAAGCTCTTAGGTTTCTGAATGAAGCATTTTAGCTGAATGAAGAAACACTAAGGCTTGTAGCTGTAACCAGCGGATTTGGAGTTGATATGATTTTAAATAATTCGGAAATACAAGAGATACTTCCTCATAGATATCCATTTTTGTTGGTAGACAAAATTACTGAATGTGAGCCAGGCAGCTATGCCAAGGGAATCAAATGTGTAAGTGCAAACGAAATGCATTTTCTTGGTCACTTCCCTGGACATCCTGTAATGCCTGGAGTGCTCATAATTGAAGCGCTTGCACAGGTTGGAGCAGTAGCACTTCTAACAGAGGAAGAGAACAAAGGAAAGCTTGCTTTCTTTGGTGGAATTAAGAATGCCAGATTCAAAAAACAGGTAGAACCAGGGGATGTTTTGCAGCTTGAATGTAAACTCACATCAAGAAAAGGTCCTGTAGGATTTGGTGAAGCAGTAGCATATGTAGATGGTCAAATTGCAGCAAAGGCAGAAATTTCCTTTGCCATAGGAGAATAGATTGGTTATGATGTTTCTAGGGAGTAAAAAATTATTAAAAAAGGAACAGGTACTAGAAATGTTAGAACAGACACTTTCAGAGGTGTATACAAAGTTCAAAATACACTTTTATCAGGAGATGTTTAAGAAACTCAATTCCAGAGAGACATCACTTACTACAGTGGAATTGTTTTGCGTAGAGATTATTTATGCGCTTAAGAATCCTACTGTTGCAGAGTTTGCCAATTTCATTAATGTATCTTCTCCAAATGCAGCCTACAAGGTAAACAGTCTTATCAAAAAAGGCTACATAGAAAAGATACAGTCTGAGACTGATAGACGAGAGTTTCATTTGCGTGTTACCGACAAGTATTTAAATTATTTCAATCTTTCACAGAAATACGTAAATACGGTAGTAGAACGTTCAAAGGACTTCTTTTCAAAGGAGCAGGTTGAAATCCTGGATGGTATCCTTAAGGATATGTCCCACGAGCTTATGCAGGATGTGAACATTCCACCGGTGACCATTTAAAAAGGGTATAAATTACACATGTAAAGAATAGGGCTGCAGAAACTATCACGCGCTATGTGTCATTTTTTGAGGAGTATAGCGAAAGCGATCTCAAAAAATGACATCATAGGCGTGATAGTGTATCTGCAGCCTCATTTTTATTTAATATAATTAATTAACAGCTTGAATGTGTTCTCTACGCCTTTTTTGTGGGAGCGTTCATATCCATGGCTGGCATATACACCTGCTCCGATTAAGCCGTGTTTTACGTCATAGCCTGCATTTAATGCAGCGTCTGCGTCTGAACCATAATGTGGATAAACATCTACAGCAAAATCGATTTTGTTATCCTTTGCTGCATTGATTAGGTTTGTAACAACATCATAGTTGTATGGTCCGTTGGAATCCTTGGCACAGATACTTACCTGTGTTTCTTTGCAATCAAGACCTTCGCCGATGCAACCCATATCTACAGAAAGAATCTCAGTAACACCCTCTGGAACTGTTCCGCAGGCACCATGTCCAACCTCTTCATATACTGTGATGTGGTGATATAGCTTGCGCTCAGGAGTGATTTTGTTGTCTGCTAAATATTTTGCCTGACCAAGTAAAATACCAACAGAAAGCTTGTCATCAAGGAAACGGCTCTTGATATAACCTGATTTTGTTACACGAGTACGAGGCTCAAAAGCTACGATGTCACCAATCATGATGCCAAGCTTTTTAGTGTCTTCAGCACTAGCAACTTCTTCATCAATAACAACTTCCATTGATTTAAATTCACGAGCAGTAGTTTTGTAATCATCGTTTACATGAACAGAGGCATCATTAAGCTGGAAAGTACCTTCGTAAACCTTGCCATCACGTGTATAAATGCGGCAGTTTTCGGCCTCTCCATTATTAGGGCTAAATCCACCAAGTGGTGTAAGCTCAAGATTTCCGTTGCTCTTGATTTTACAAACCATTCCACCCAGTGTATCCATATGAGCCTCAACAAGAATAGCATCGTCCGAATTCTTGCCACCTAAATCAACTAAGACTCCACCCTTTGTGGTAAGGACTGGATTGTACCCAAGCTTTTTATATTCAGCCATAATGTGCTTTGCCGCATTTGCGGTAAATCCAGTAGGACTGTCAATTCCAAGAACTTCTACGGCTTTATCAACCATAAAATCAACATATTCTTTTGTCTTCATAAATGTAACCTCCATTTAATTACTGACAGTATTGTACTATATTTTCCAGCTTGAAGGTCAAAAATTATTCACAGTATATTCATTGAATTGGGGAATTATAATAGATACTATATTTATATAGAAAAAACGGTTTACACCAACACGGTAGTGTGGTAAAGTGTAGAGCAAATAAAAAGAGCTGGTGACGGGAATTGAACCCGTGACCCCTTCCTTACCAAGGAAGTGCTCTACCTCTGAGCCACACCAGCAAAATGCTTATTCAGCAAGAAAAAGCATATCAAAGCTGTGGGGTAATGTCAACCGTTGAGAGCATTTTTAAAATGACTTTTTTAAATTTGATTCAGGGGTTTTTAGGGGATAAGTATGAGAATTTCGGTATTGTCTGCAGGGGAAAATTTGACCTATCAGGAGATGCTATCTGAAATCAGGTCAAAGGAAACAACTTCTAACAATAGTGACGCCTTTACAAAGGCGCTTAACACTTCTTCAGTGGCAGATAGCACATCTACAGCCACATCCTACAAAGATATTTTTTTAGAGGCAAGTAGGAAATATGGTGTTAGCTATGATTTGCTTACAGCTATGGCGCAGCAGGAATCAGGATTTGATCCTGATGCTGTCAGCAGAAGCGGTGCAATGGGAATAATGCAGATTATGCCGGAAACAGCTAAGGGACTTGGGTTGGAGCACCCATTTGACGCCTATGAAAACATTATGGCAGGAGCCAAATACATTTCTCAGAAGCTAAAAGAGTTCAACGGGAATGTAGATAAAGCTTTGGCTGCCTATAATGCAGGAAGTAGTGTGGTTAAAAAATACAATGGAGTTCCACCATACGGAGAGACACAGAGTTATGTTAAAAGCATTAAGGCAATAATGAAACGAGGAGCTGATGTTCCTTATGCGAACTATGTTTCTAGAGATGCATCAAAAGCTGATATCGAAGAAGACCTTAGGACGCTATTAAAAATGTTGCCTGAAACAGAAGAGTATGATGTTTTACGAAAGACACTAGCGGAGATTAACTATTTATGAAAACCCCATTTGTAACAAAAGAAAAAATCCAAGAAATTACTAAGACTATCCCTACACCATTTAATATCTATGATGAAAAGGGAATGAGAGAAAATGCTAGAGCTGTAAATGCAGCCTTCAGCTGGAACAAAGGCTTCAAAGAGTATTTTGCAGTAAAGGCAAATCCAAATCCATTTATTCTAAAGATTCTTCAGGAGGAAGGCTGTGGCGTTGATTGTGCGTCATATGTAGAGCTTGCCCTTTCTAATGAGATTGGTTTCAAGGGCGATGAGATTATGTTTTCGTCTAACGATACACCAGCAGAAGAATTCAAATATGCAGATGAGCTTGGCGTCATCGTTAACCTAGATGACTTTACTCACATTGATTATTTTGAAAAGGCAGTTGGTCATTTTCCTAAGAGAATGTGCTGCCGCTACAATCCAGGTGGAGTATATGAGCTTTCAAATGGCATCATGGACAATCCTGGTGATAGCAAATATGGTATGACAAAGGAGCAGATATTTGAGGCATACCAGATTTTAAGAGACAAGGGAGTAGAAGAGTTCGGAATCCATGCATTCCTTGTTTCTAATACTGTAACTAACGAATACTATCCTGCACTTGCAAAGGATTTATTTGAGCTTGTTGTCGAATTAAAGGAAAAGACAGGCATACAGCTTTCATTTGTTAACCTTTCTGGTGGTGTTGGTATTGCCTACAGACCAGATCAGAAAGCAAATGATATTGCAGTTATCGGCGAGGGAGTTCGCAAGGCATACGAAGAAATCCTCACACCAGCTGGTATAGATTTAGCAATCTTCACTGAGATGGGCCGTTTCATGATGGGACCATATGGTGGGCTTGTGACTACAGCTATTCATGAAAAGCACATTTACAAGGAGTACATCGGAGTTGACGCTTGCGCAGTTGACCTTATGCGTCCAGCAGTTTATGGGTCATATCATCATGTGACTGTTCTTGGAAAGGAGCATGATGCTGAGGATCATGTATATGATGTTACTGGTTCTCTATGCGAGAATTGCGACAAATTTGCTGTAGACCGCCAGCTTCCTAAAATTGATATGGGAGACATCCTCTTTATCCATGATACAGGTGCACATGGCTACTCAATGGGCTACAACTACAACGGAAAGCTCAAGAGTGCAGAGGTACTTCTTCAGGAGGATGGCAGCTACAAGCTGATTCGTCGCCCAGAAACTATTAAGGATTATCTTGCGACATTTGATGAACTTGGAGTGGTTGACGGTATTCTTAAAAAGTAAGAATTTAACTTATGTGGACTCCTAAAAAAGGAGTCCATTTTTTGAAATTAATTGTTGAAAATAGTATCCCCTTTTAGTATACTATTCTTCGGACGCCGGCTTGTCGGAATTGGCAGACGAGGCAGACTCAAAATCTGTTGATGGCAACATCGTGCGGGTTCAAGTCCCGCAGCCGGCATGGTATTAAAAGTGGTCTAGCATTGCTAGGTCACTTTTTCTATTTTAGGAGAAGCAGTTTATCGCAAGTCGACGGGAGTATGCTGTTTTTTGGCTGCTTAGTGATAAAATAAGCTTGCTATTTTCTGATTTATATCACAAGAAAAGCAGAAATAAGCTGTTTTACACTCAGCTTGTGATAAAATCTAACAAAAATCTTCCAATTTTTATCACAAGCAAGACCGGAACAAGGGGTTTTACGTTCAGCTTGTGATAAAGTTCAGCAAAACTTTCTCAGAATTTATCACAGGAAAACGAGAATAAGAGGTTTCTGAGACCTCTTGCGATAAAATACGGCAAAACGCCCCCTATATTTATCACAAGCTAATGAAGATATGCGGCTTTCGGTCTATCCAGGGGATAATTATTTCCAATCCAGACTGTGATAGATAAATACAATTCACATCAGCTTCCTTACGTTTCACAACATATTGATTATAGGGGATACCCCCTTATCCGATATAACTAGAAAGAGATTGAAAGGAGTTGACTACTATGGATGTATGCGGGGTAACCTCTCAGATAATGGAACTCAAAACATCTACTCCATATGTGACAAGGCACGAGGAGATAAAAACAGGGTTTAAGAATATAAATGATTATTCAAAATATCTTCAAGAAAAATATCCTGAAATGAATACGGGGACTAAAAATATGTATGGAGTACCTGTAACAGTGACGGTTTCGAGCGCATTTCTTGAAAAGTGCAATAAGGATCCTCAAAAAGCTGCATTTCTTGAAGAGAATCTTGCTGTGACAAATGAGTGTGTTAAAAGAAGTGTTGCATTCACAAAAAATATGCCAGGTAGTCCCGTTATGACGTTTATGACAATAGAATATGATTCCAATGGTGAGATTACCATGACAAGTGCCTGTACAAATGATCCTGATGGTAAAATCGCACGTGAGAATGCAAAACGTAAGGCTGATGAAGCTAGAGCAGCTCATAACAAAAATGAAAAAAGACGACTTAAGAAAAAGAAAGAAAAAGAGGCTGAAGCAAAGCAAAGACTAGAGAAGCTACAAAACAGAACGCTTGAGATGCAAGAATATATTGGCATGGGAACTGATTTAAGGGCGATTACAGAAAACATTTTTGGTAGTAATGGAAAAACTTCTTTTGATTTAAAAGCGTAACTACTTTTTCTTATTTAGGGATTATGGCATAACAGCCATAATTCCTTTTTTATAACTCAATATATTCATTTCACAACAAAAAAACTGCGTTTCACACAATAGGCAAGGTATATATATCGTAAAATCAGTTATAATATTCGTATATGCGGTGGGGGTGGAAATGAAAATTGCAATATGTGATGATGAAAAATATATAAGAGATTTCATAGCAAAAAGCATTTCTGATGAGATTACAGATGCCATTGTTAAATGCTATGAATCTGCTGAGAACTTATTGGAAGCAGCATATAATCCTGACATTCTGTTTCTAGATATACAGATGCCTGGAATTGATGGCATGGAGCTCGCTAAACAAGTCCGCGCTAATGGAAGTGATGTAGTGATTATCTTTGTTACTGCTTTGGAGGAATATGTTTTTAATGCCTTCGATGTGAGAGCTTTTAATTATCTTGTTAAACCCATTGATAAAAATAAGTTAAACGAGGTGTTGCATGCAGCCGTTGAAGAAATAATACATAGACAAACTAGAGTATCGCCAGTAGTGCCTGATAATAAGTCATTTATAATCAAAGCCAATGGATTAAGCCGAAGTGTTTCTATATCAGAAATTGCATTTGCTGAGGTATTTAACCGTAGAATTGTGCTTCACATGAGGGATAATGATGAGATTGAATACTATGGACGAATGACAGATTTAGAGAATACTGTTGGAAATGATTTTTTTAGGGTTCATAGGGCATATCTGATTAATCTTTCAGCAATTCAATCTTATAATTCCAAAATTGTAAAAGTGGCTGGCGAAGAAATACCTGTTGCCCGAGGCAAGTATCAAGATTTGGTAAGAGCTTATTTATCATTTAATACAAGAGGATTGTGATGATGGTGTCTGATGCATTCTTTAATTATTTTATGAATACTGTAATCGAGATATATTGCATAATTACTTCTGTGTTATTTATATATTGGCTCAGGCCGTTTGTAAAAAATATGAAGTCAGTTTATTATGCAGTAGTTTTCGAATGGATTACAGACTGTATACTAAGGCATGTTGATGTCCAAAATGGAATAAGACTGACAATCTCGATTTTTTCATTGTTTTTTGTTGGCGTGATTCTTTTCTATTTAGATGAAAAAAGAAATCTTATGCAGAAAATATTTCTATGTGTTAGCTTTTTTATCATTAGATGGTTAAGCTTGGAAATATTCACTGAGCTTGGTTTTTATGAGAGGGATTTTGTTTTTAACTTTAAATTATTTAGAGAAAGCATCCCTGCAATTGTAGCTGAATATGTTGTATCAACGATTGTCGAGTATGGATTAGCTTTGTTGCTACTCTTCTTCTCTATCATGCTGCTTCTAAAAACATATAAAAATAAGCAAGAAGACCTATCTTGGAAGGAACTGATTATGTTATTAATTCCATGTATAAGCATCTTCCTTGCTACACGAATTATTTATTCGTACTATATGCTATGGTTTGATGGCATTGAAAACGGAAGCATCAAGGCTAATATTCCAGGCAATATGTATCGCATATTGTTTTGCATAATGGCTTATTTAACGCTTTGTGTTACACTTTACTTTTATCAGAGCATAAAGGCTAACAAGGAAATAGAATATGCTAATCGTGTGTTGGCTAAACAGATCGAAGATAGCAAAAAGTATGTAGGTCAAATTGAGACTGTATATCAACAGATGAGAGCCTTACGTCATGACACAGGCAATCATATGGCTGTAATTAAAGGTCTTTTGGAGACAGAAAAGTATCAGGAACTAAGGGATTATCTTGGTAATTGGGAAGAGACATATAAGAATATAGTTCCATCAGCTAAAACTGGAAATGCCGTAACTGATATTGCAATATCAGAGTTTGTAGATAGGTTTGCTGATAATGGCATAACACTAAAGACATCCTTAAAATATCCAAGTAATGTAGCTGTTAATCCATTTGAAATGTGTGTGGTTCTTACAAATGCCATACAAAATGCCTATGAAGCCTCGCTTAGAGTTAATGAGCCATATGTTGAAATAACATCAGTTGAACGAGAAAATGTTTACATTATTAGCATTAAGAATAAGTCTGATAAAAAGTCTCAGATTGATGAAGAAGGTGTTCCTATTTCAATAAAGAATGACGATGGTCATGGATTTGGTGTACGTAACATAAGGGAAATCGCTAGAAAATACAATGGTGATATTGAAATTAAGCAATTCAGTGAAAATGATGGGTTATGGTTTGTGCTCAACATAATGTTTGTTGGATAAGAATACAGAATGGCGCCTGCTGCGGAAATGTAGCAGGCTTTTTTAGTGCTATTCACATCATATTAGATGCAGTCCACATCAAATGGGTTTAGATTGAAAAATTCATAGTCGATAGCGATTATAGAAAGCTACTACTATCTTTTTTATAAGAAAAGGATTTCGAATTTATACCAAGGAGGGTTAACGTATGGGGGCAGTTTATATGAATATCAATATGAATAGTATAAGTGAATTACATAAATCCAGAACAACATTTCAGATAAACCAGAATCAACAGATGGATTCATATAGTAAAAGCCTTCAAGAGCAGATAAATAATGCCCATGAACAGCTTCAATCTCTTGGCGAAGATAAAGAAATGTCCATAGATGAAAAAATGAAAAAACGTCAAGAAATTCAAAAGCAAATAACTGATTTGCAAAATCAATTACGCCAACATCATATTGAGCAGAAGAAAGAAAACAGACAGAGCAAAGGTTCGTCTATGGAGGATATGCTTGGAGGCAAACAAACAGCTAAATCATCTAAAGCTGCAAAAGGCATTTCTACAACTAGTATGAAAGCTCTTATATCAGCAGATAGTGCTATAAATCAAGTGGAAGCAGGTGGCGCTGTTAAGGCCAATCTGAAAGGCGAAGCAGGTATTCTTGAAACAGAAATCAAACTAGATTCTGCCAGAGGCAAAGATGTAGAAAAGAAACAGGAACAACTTGCTGATATTGAATCTAGAAATAGGGATGTAGAATCAGCTCAGCTGGAAGTATTAAATCGAGCAGATAAAGAATTAGATAAGGCTGCTGAAAATAATAATGATGAAATTGCAGATAAATCAACTAATTCAAATAAAGAACAGCCTGAAGCTACTGTAGACAACTCAATTCCAGAGGGAGTTGAGATTAATCCAGATAACCCTGTTGGTAATAATATTGATGAGTTGTTGTAAATCATTCTAGGAGGATTTGCCTATGAATATAAAGTTACAGGGCATAGATTTATTAGGTAATCTTGGATTAAAAAGTACGCAAGATAGATTAAATAGACAAGCAGAGAGGGACAATAAAATAGCATTCTTTGAGCAGCAAAAAGAAAATCTGAAAAATATGAAAGCGGACACAATTGATGAAATCGCCAAAAAGCTTGCTATGTTTCATGGATATGAGGATCAGATTGCAGCAGCAAAAATGGAATACAACAATGCTCAAATGTTCCATGTATTTGATGAGGCTCAGGAACTCGCAGAAAAGATTGCTGAAGCTGCTGAAAAGAATGAACCTAAGACGCCTGAAGAGCGTCGTGAAGATATGATTGAAGAAGCAACTGGCGTTGAGAATGACGGAATGCTTGACGAATTAATGGATAATCTTACAGATGCAGTTGAAGAAGTTACTGAGGAAATGGTTGAAGACTTACAGCAATCATCAGAAGAGATACTATCCGAGGATGAGTTGAATCAGATGATGCTGACTGAAGAAGAGTTAGAAAAACTTGAACAGGAAAAGAGGATTCCTGTGAATTATATACCTTTTGATTATCGTATTTAAAAGGATTGGGTTATAGACAAGGAGGTCGATTATTATGGCAAGGATTAGCGACTATGTATCAAATCACAAGTATTTCGATGAGAACTACAACATGAACAATCAAAACTATTCAAATGATTTCTTAGATGGGTTAAGTGCATCAGCGCCTAAAGTTTCCAGTGGATCATTTAGTCTATCCGACTATTCACTCATCAAAAGTGGAACTTACGGAAAGCTAATGAAGGCTTATTATGCACAGGACAAAGCTCAGAAAGCCAACGCTGGAAAAGACTCTTCGGCTAAGTTAACAGCAATGGCTGAAGCAGCAAGTGCTTTATCCAAATCTTCTGAAAGGCTCATGAGTGCATCCTTGTGGGAACAGAAAACAATTACAGAAAAAGATGAATTAACAGGAGAAGAAAAAAATAAATCAGATTATAACTGGACCGATATTGAGAAGGCTTTAAATGCATTTATTGAAGACTATAACAGTACTGTTGAAGCTGCAGGTAATTCCAACACTAAAAGCGTTTTACGAAATGGTGCGTGGATGACAAAAACAACTTCTGCACACCAGAAAACTCTTAACAAAGTAGGAATTTATATTGGAAAGGGAAATAAGCTTTCGTTAGATGTGGACCAGTTAAAAAAGGCTGATATAGGAGCCCTAAAATCGCTATTCACTGGCCATAATTCATATGCTTCGCAGTTAATGAATAAGGGAAATTCAATTGCGAATGCTGCTGGTGTAGGAAGCTCTTATAACAAACAAGGACGCTATTCTAATTCTCTAAATGACTTAGTAAAAAGTAAGTATGACTTCAAAGAATAGTTTTGTATGGAGGTATTTATTATGGGTATAGATATAAATGGAATTTCAAATGTAACACCTACGGCTTTAACTTCAAATGAACCTAGTAATATTGAGAATACAGAAACACCAGTAAGAATAAACAGTATAAATAAAAAATCGAATGATGAAGGGGTTACATACGAAAAGGGTGATAAAACTGAAACGGGTTCATACAAAATCAATAAGATGAGCAAAGAGGACCGCGCTGCCCTAGTACAACAATTAAAAGATAATATGGAAAAGCAGAAGCAGCAGATGCTTGAATTAGTTAATAAGACTATTTCAGGACAAGTTGGAACATTTGGAAAAGCAAATGATGACAGCTTTTGGCGAATGTTAGCTGGCGGCAATTTCAAAGTTGATGCTGCCACAAAGGCCAAAGCTCAGGCTGATATTGGAGAAGATGGTTATTGGGGCGTAAAACAAACTTCTCAGAGACTTTTTGATTTTGCTAGCGCATTAGCTGGTGATGATGTAGAAAAAATGCATGAAATGCAAAAGGCAATGCATAAAGGATTTGGTTTAGCAGGTAAGTCTTGGGGAAGAAAACTACCTTCCATTTGCCAACAAACCATGGATGCTGCGGATTCGCTCTTTGATAATTATTTTAAGGCTAAGGAAAGCGAATCTAAGGAAGTGATTAATGAGAATACAGTAAATGTCAGCAAATAAACTGATGATAAAATAACAACGGTTTGTTCAGTATCAAAGCTGCACAAACCGTTGTTTTATGTTAGGCAAACATCAATTGATTTCAAAAATACATAATTACAAGTAATTAATTCTGTCGTACATTTCTTTCCAGTTATCAAGTCATTTTTTGTATTGTATTTCTATGTTAATCATTTATCCTGTTGTTGCCTCTGTTTATATTCTTCTTCAGCAATTTCTATCTGTTGCTGTATTTGCTCAGGTGTAGGCAAATGTTCCTGAATTTCTTTAATCTTGACATTATCATATGTGGCGACTCCCATTGGAGTGGTAATGCCCTGAAATGCCAACTGTACCTCTGTTTTATCCATATCTTTGCAAATTAAAAGACCAATTGTAGGATTATCGCTATCCTTACGTATGAATTCATTTACAGCATTGACGTAGAAATTTAACTTACCGGCATGCTCAGGGTCAAAGGATGTGACTTTTAATTCTATAACTACATAACAGCGAAGATATATGTGATAGAAAAGTAAGTCAATTTTTCGGGTCTTTCCAGCTATAATTAATTCTTTTTGTCTTCCGATGAAAGCCCATCCTTCACCAAGTTCAAGCAAGAAACGGGTCATACGTGTTTCTATAACATCTTCTAGATCAGTTTCATCATAGCCTTCTGGCAATGTAACAAATCCTAAATCATAATTGCTTTTTAAAATCTCTTGTGCAATTTTACTTTGAGCATCTGGAAGCTTATCATCAAAATTTGTAAGCGCTCCACCTGAAGTATGGTATAAATCTGCTCTAATACAATCATCAAGCGCCTTTCGACTAAGACCACGTTCTACAGTTCTCTTTAGATAGAATATAGCCTCTTCAATTGTTTTACATTTAGTAATTATCAGAACATGATGGCCCCAAGGAACAAAACCAAAAATAGATGGGAATGGAATTTCTGCAACAGACTGTTGCAGTTTTTCAGTTTGACTAGGTTCACTAATTACTGCAGCAACTTGTTGCAGTTTTTGGCTACTAATATCAATAACTGAATCTAATTGGCGAATTGTGGATTCAAAAGAATCATTTGACGAATAAAACGAGTACCATTTTTTCATATTCCATAGATTGCGGGCAGAAAATCCTTTTGCATTTGGAAACTCAGCTTGCAGGTCCAAACTAAGCTGCTCAACTATACCTGCTCCCCATTTTTCCTCGGCTTTTCGAATAACTAAATCCCTGCCAAGCTGCCAATTAAAGAGTAGCTGCTCAGAATTCACTTTAACTGCTGCCTTGATTTGAGTATTACGATATCGTTGTTTGAGCTCAATTATCCAATTAGTATAATCATTATCAAGAGTTATATCATGCGATTTTACAACCCTTGGTTTATTCATGTCATTATTGGTCATTTAAAATGCCTCCTGAAAATCTTATATCATAAATTTTATATCAGCCATTAGGCATAAGCAAATAGAATATTTCCATTATTTTCAATGATTTTTGGCCACAAAATAAAAACGGGCAACCAAAAGGGCAACGAGACTTCCGACATGCTTTTCCTCCTTGATTTTATAGTGTTTGTGAACCCTGTTTAAGGTTCAAGTCCCGCAGCCGGCATTCAATAAAAAGCTTGAGAAATCGAATTTTCTCAAGCTTTTTTTATTCTAAATTTTCAATTTGTGTGAAAAGGTCTAGATGTATTAAAATATAAAATATTTCGGCAGCAAGGAGGACTAGAATGAAGAAGAAATATTATAGATATCTGGCGACAGTTGTTTTGATTGCAGGATATTATTTATATGGCAATTTTGACCTAGGAAATGAAAGCAATGCGGTGCAGATATCGGATGAGAAAGAGGCGCCTGTTGCAGCAGATAGTAGTGAATCAGAGGCAGTCTTTTCTATTGATCAAGTGGGAACATACTCTGGTAGCCCATATATTGTGATTAATAATAACGTGCCATATTTTTCAGACTCAGATAAGAATTGCACAGAGGCTTTTGAATCTTATAGTGAGCTTGATTCACTTGGCAGATGTGGTGTTGCCTATGCAAACATTTGTCAGGAGCTTATGCCTACAGAGGAGCGTGGAGAGATAGGAAATGTCAAGCCAAGTGGTTGGCATACATTAAACTACCACGAATATGTAGAGGGCAATTATTTGTACAATAGATGCCACTTGATTGGATATCAGCTGAGTGGAGAGAATGCAAATGAAAAGAATCTGATTACTGGCACTAGATATCTTAATGTGCAGGGAATGCTGCCATTTGAAAATGAAGTGGCAGAATATGTTGAGAATACAGGAAATCATGTTTTATACAGAGTTACTCCTATATTTGAAGGGGATAACCTTTTGGCCTCTGGGGTATTAATGGAAGCCTACTCCGTGGAAGATCAAGGGGCTGGTGTTATGTTTAATGTATATTGCTATAATGTGCAGCCAGGCATTAGCATTGACTATGCCACCGGCGATAGCCAATTAGAGTAGATGCATTATTGCCTTGATTTTTATGATATAGAAGTTCAGAATAATGCCTAGATTTATGTTCAACGAGAATGAGAATATGAGGAGTTTATCACAGTGAAAATACGAGATTTAAACCATATGTTAAATGGTGGAAAAAGGTTAACTAGCTTGCTTTTGATAGCAATGCTTTCCTTATCAGGATGTGGGAATAAGGAAACCAAGCAAGAAGAAAAAACTACAGAAACCACAGAAGAGACAACTACAGAAGAGCAGGCCGAGACTAGTTCTTATACAGATGGAAATCCTTGGATGGATTCTGATTTAAAAGAAAATATTACTGAGGGATTAGAAACATCACCAACAGATGATTTTCATTTATATTGCAATTATGATTGGCTGACTTCTGCAGAGATACCTGAGGGATATACATCATATAATACATTTACTGAGGTTTATCAGGACATTACAGCAAATTCCCTTGCGTTGCTTCAGGATGATACCATGGAATCCCATGATGCAAAGCTTTGTCAGACACTATACAATCAGTATTTAGATTGGGATGCCAGAAATGAGCAGGGAATGGCTCCGGCAGAAAAGGTTATTGATGACCTAGAGGCTATAGCAAATATTGATGATTTAAACGGTTATTTATTAAGTGAGGACTCTGATATTTTTGTTAGCTCATTTATATCATTGTACAACGACGCAGGTCTCAGTGACTCATCTTCATATGTGTTATATTTAGATGGTATTGGATTTACATTGGGAGGTGCCGAGGAATACACAGATAGAACAGCTCAGGGGGATGCGGCATACGATGCTTACAAGAATCTGACTGTTAATTTACTTGGCAGAATTGGATACAGCGAAGCTGATGCTGAGAAAATGTTTGATAACAGTATTAGCTTTGAGACAAAGCTGGCAGAGGTGTCCTATACAAGTGGTGACGAAATGTCATCTGACTACATCCAGATGATCAACAATCCTTATACTATGGATGATTTTTGTGATGAGTTTACTAACTATCCAGCAAAGGATTTAATTGAGTTATACGGATATGAGGATGCCAAGAATTTGCTTGTGGCTAACCCAGATTATTTTCAACGATTAGACGAGGTATATGTAAACGATAATATAGAAGAAATCAAGGACTATCTGATTGTTGACTACATCACTTCAGTTGCAAGCTACTTGGATAGGGATGCTTTTGATGCAGTAGTTTCAGCCAATAATGCAATATATGGTTCATCAGGTGCTACACCAGACGATGAGAATGCATTGGCTTTTGTTTCTTCATTGCTTACTGAGCCTTTAGATAGAGCTTATCTTGAGAAATATGATAGTACTCAAAAGAAAGAGGATATAACAGAAATCTGTAATTCGATAATTGAAACCTACAGAGAAATGCTTGAGCAGGAAGATTGGCTTTCTGATGAAACAAAAGAAAAGGCAATTGATAAGCTTGATAGCATTACCGTAAATGCGGTATATCCTGATAAATGGGAAAGTGATTTCAATGATTTAGAGCTGTCTGAGGATTCATTCCTTGAATCAATTGAGTTGATTAATACATACTTAGGAGACCTTGATGTTGCAAAGACAAATGGCAAAGTTGACCCTGAAATTTGGGGATTTGATATTCTAGAGACTAATGCTTACTATGACCCAAGTGGTAATTCCATCAATATTATTCTTGGCATTCTTGACGGTCCATTCTACAACGAGGACATGACAACAGAGGAAATGTATGGTGGAATTGGCTGCATAATAGGTCATGAGCTTAGCCATGCTTTTGATACTAATGGAGCTCAGTTCGACAAGGATGGAAATTTAAATGACTGGTGGACCGAAGAGGACTATCAGGCATTTACAGATAGAGCGCAGAAGCTTGACGATTACTATGATGGTATAACTGTCTGGGGCGATGTTAATGTTGTTGGTGAATACGTGGAGACAGAAGCAATCGCCGACATGACAGGTATGAATGCTATTTTAAATATGGCAAAAGACGTGGATGATTTTGATTACGAATTATTCTTCAAATCATACGCAAGACTTTGGGTAGAGAGCACATATCAGGAATCCGAGAATTATTATTTGACACAGGATGTTCATCCACTTAGCTATCTACGTACAAATGTCACTGTACAGCAGTTTGACGAGTTTTACGACACATTTGACGTAAAGGAAGGTGACAATATGTACTTGCCACCTGAGGACAGAATCTTAGTCTGGTAATTTAATGAATCCCTTCATTCTCTCTAAAGGTAGAAGGTGAAACACCGAAGGCTTCACTAAATTTTTTATAGAAGAAATTCAGGTTGGAAAAGCCTGAGTCCTGAGCAATTTCATAAATAGGTTTTGTAGTGTGAATTAGTTCATCTGCAGCATGCTGTAATCGAAATGATGTGAGCAGCTGTTGGTAGGACTGATTCACACTTTTTTTGAGCATGCGAGAAAGATAGTCAGAGTTATAGTTGAAAAGCTTTGCAGTTTCTTCCAACGACAGGTTTTCAGTGCAATGCTCTTTGATATAATCAACAACCTCGGTAACGTAGGACTTGTTGTTTTGGTGGCTTTGTTCCTCTAAGTTTAAACGATAACGTTGAATCAGTTTGCCAAACAGTAAAAGTAAAGTAGATTCGATTATAGTTTCATAGCATGAACTTGGATCTAAGTATTCGCAGAGCATAGTTTCAATCAAAAAGCGAATGTCATGCTCGTCGTCAGAACGATTTTTAAATAGACAGTAGTTTTCCTGTTTGGTGGAATCATCAATTGCTTCAGCAAGGAAGCTGGCTATCGGACCAGCTGATTCAAATTGCTGTACAAAGTATTGAGAAAAATAAGGTCTGTACATTTGAATATTAAAAATCAAATCCTTTTCTCCGGCAGGTAAAATCTGGTGAACTGACCCTTGCTCCAAAACAAGAAAGTCTCCTGCAGACATGGAAACTCGCTGCCCGTTTAGTATGGCTGTGCAGTTGCCAGAATAAATATATTTCATTTCGATGAAAGTACGTCTATGGAGAGGAACAGTTGAAAATCTTGTTTGCTTGCAGCAGAAAATAGGTAGCTTTAGCATATCCAAGTTTATTGGCTGTCCATCGTAAAAAATAGCATGATGACCAGATACTGTATGAAGCCTACTTTCCATACTGGCAGACAGAGTGTATATGTCTGTGCTATTTTCGTTACTGTCTAGTGAGTTGGAAAATGTTAGTGAAACATCCCTTGCACTTTGAGGATGAGCTTTATAGTATTTCTCTTTTTCAGTTAAAGGATACACTAGATTTCTGAATTCCTGACGTAACATATCTATATTCTCTCCTATATAAAGTATAAAAATACAATATCATAAAAAGTCGGAATTTGACAGTGTGAAGTCTCTTTATGCACTAACACTTTATAAACCTATGGAATAAAATAGTTCCATAATAGAAAAAGAACTAAGGAGAAGGCGCCAAACCTTAGTGTGTTGTAATTTATAAAGGGGGATCTTTCTGATGGGAAAAGATTATACGCAATTAGCAAAACAAATTGTTGAGAACATTGGAACAGAGGAAAATGTCTTATCATTTTTCCATTGCGCAACTCGACTTCGCTTTAAGGTAAAGGAAACAAGCAAGGTAAACATTGATACTTTAAAACAGCTTGAGGGTGTCATTACTGTCATCAATTCTGGCGGACAAATTCAGGTTGTAATTGGAAATCACGTAGATCAGGTATTTGACACTATTTTGAAGGTCACAAAGCTAAAGGCTGATGACTCAATAAATATAGATGATGCAGGTGCTTCCGGTGAAAAGAAAAAATTAATAAATGTTTTCATGGAGACTATCTCCGGAATATTTGCTCCTGTACTTGGCATAATGTCTGGAGCTGGTATGTTAAAGGCTTTACTTATTCTTTTAACATCCCTTGGAGTAATGGATTCATCAATGAGCACATATCGCATTTTATATGCTGGTGCAGATGCAATATTTACATTCTTGCCTATTATCCTTGGTTACACAGCAGGAAAGAAGTTTGGATGTAATCCATTTGTTGCCATGGCACTTGGAATGGCTCTTGTTTACCCTGATATGACAGCAGCATATTCAGCAGGCGAGGCACTTACATTTTTAAAGATTCCAGTAGTAATGGTTAACTACACATCATCAGTAATGCCAATCATTATTTCTGTTTACGTACTTTCAAAGCTTGATAAGGTACTTAAAAAGGTAATTCCTGAAGTATTAAAAATGTTCTTGGTTCCAATGCTTGAAATCATTGTTATGGTTCCAGCAACTTACCTTGTAATTGGACCTGTAATGGATAAATTTGGTAAACTATTAGCAGCAGGCTATACAGGAATCGTAAGCTTCAACCCAATTTTAGCTGGTGGATTACTTGGTCTTATTTGGCCAGCAGCAGTACTCTTTGGTTTACATTGGGGATTTGTACCTATCGTAATCAACAACATTGCAACATTAGGAAGAGACACATTATTCGTAATTACAGGACCTAACAATATGGCTCAGGCAGGAGCAGCACTTGGTGTATTCTTAAAAACAAAGAACAAGAAACTCAAGGAACTTTCTGGTCCAGCAGCCCTTTCAGCAATTTTAGCAGGTATCACTGAGCCAGCAATTTATGGTGTTACATTGCCATACAAGCGTCCATTCTTTATCGGTGCTATATTCTCAGGTATTGCTGGTGCTATCGTAGCAGCTGTTGGAGCAGGTGCACCTACAGTACTTGGCATGTCACTTTTGTCACTGCCAGGTTATATTGGTACAGGTTTTGTTGGTCTTTTGATTGCATGTGCAATTGCATACTTTGGCTCAGCAATCACTACATATCTTGTTGGATTTAATGATGATATGATTGCCGGAGAAAAGTAGACAGAGGAAATAAAGACAAAGGAAGAGACAAGCTCCGTAGAAAAAGATAGTGCGGTTTAGATTTAGTCTTTGGTAGTAAGAATGACAGAAACAATTAGAACTATAGTAACTCAGGATGCTGAGGTTGATGATCAAAATTCTTGGAGACACCTTTTGCTTTATGCAAATGCCATTTAAATACAGGGGATTATCCAAACCTCATCAAAGTTTCACTGGAAAGGTGTAGCGGGAGTTGAAACCCCAATTTTCGAAAATCCTCAGGATCCATTTGCCACTAAAGGTAAGTATAATACAGCATACAGATGGCCTGGCACAGATTGGATGTTTAAGGTAATCGATGATTATGCTAACGTATATACGAATCTAAAGAAGCAGGATGATAGATTTCCAACTCCTGAATATTTACGTAGTGTAACCAAAATTGGAAACATAGGTTATTCAGGAGAAATGGATTCATCAACAGAGGGTTCTAATTTAATAAAAGAGAGAATTCTCGATGATGACCCACGTACTCTTTATATACAGGTGTGGGGCGGTACAAACACCATCGCAAGAGCCCTGCTTGATATAGAAAACGAATACTCGGCTGCAGAGGATTGGCAGGAGAGAAAGAGCAATATCGAGAAAAAGGTGGTTTTAACTGCCTGTGGTGAGCAGGATGTCACCTATCATGAATATATAGCTGAAAATTGGCCTAACATAAAGTTTGTGTGTTGTTTACAGGTGATGAGCTATGCGTATGGTTGGGCTCTAATGCCAGAGGGCGAGAGCAAAAGGACTCTCGGCGCCAAGTTTATGCAGCAGTATATTTTAAATGGTAATGGGCCTCTCACAGACGGATACAATACTTGGGCTAATAACGTTGAGTACGAAGGCGAGCCTATGGAGCACCAGTTTGGTATTAACAAGCAGTTGATAAAGGATTGGTGGGGTGCTAGATATGGCCTAGGCGTACATGAACCATATGATTTCTTGTCAGAGGGAGATTCTCCAACATATTTAATACTGCTTCCAAATGGACTACGCACACTGGACAATCTTCAAATTGGCAATATTACCGGCAGATACGTTTTAGATAAAACTAAAAAGAATTCCAAAGGTGAACCTTTAAATTATTGGGTTACAGAAAAAGATGATTACGTGGATGATAAAGGTGAGGTTCATAACGTTGAATCCATGTGGCGTTATGTGGCACCAATCCAAAAGGATTTCGCAGCGAGGGCTAAGTGGTGTGTATCTGAGAACTTTGAGGCAAAATACCATTCTCCATTAATAAATATAGAAGGTGAAGACAAAATTACCGCTAGTGCTGGACAGACGGTACAGCTTCCACTTAATGTAGAAACAGCAGGTGACTTAGATGTGGACATTGACTGTAATGTATATACCGATATTTCTGATTGCTTGGTTAACAAGCTTGTGATTAATAAAGCAAATGGAAAATATCAGTTGTCCTTTGAAATACCAGCAGAAGCCAAAAGCGGTGATGACATCTATATTATATTAGAAGCAAAAACAAAGGTTGAATTATCATTATCTGGATTTGCAAGATTGATGGTGAAAATAAAGTAAAATAAAGATGGTCAGGCTCTAAAGCCTGACCATTTTTAGGTGTTACTATCAATTACTGTTTTTAGTTTGTCTAGTAATTCTTTGTATTGTTCCATGACACTAGCATGGTGTTCTTTTATATAGTCGTAATTGCTTTCCTTTACTGCAAACTCCAATGCTTTGGCAGCTGCAGAAAGCTCGCTGGCACCTATTGTAAGTGATGTACCCTTTAGTGAATGAGCCACAATTTGATAATTTGGCCAATCCTCTTTTTTTAGGAGTTCATCTAACTGGGCTCGCTTGTCTTCGACAATGTAGGTTTGAAGAATCTTGCGGTAAAAATCCTCATCCCCCGCAGCAAATTCCAAACCTGCGTTGGCATCGATGAAATCAAGTGAGTGCATTAGGTCACTGCCTACATTGGAAACTGTTTCAGTGGTGTTAGTTTGGTGAGTTACTAGCTCATCAGGCAAATATTTAACCACTAGAGCATCCAGCTGAGATGGCTGAATTGGTTTTGAAAGATAATCGGTAAATCCATCTTCCAAATATTTCTGGTCAGCTCCCATTGAAGCGTTGGCTGTAAGCATGATAACTGGTGTGTCGTGACTGAGGCTGGTTTTGTCCTGACGAAGTCTTTTTAGAACCTCGACACCATCCATCTCTGGCATCATGTGATCAAGGAATATTAAATCGTACTTGGTGGTGGCCATCATAGAAAGCGCTTCGGCACCATTTAAAGCACAATCGATTTGTACCTTGGTTTTCTTGAGAAGGCCACAGAATACATCTAAGTTCATTTGAACATCATCTACGCTAAGTATCTTTGCATCAGGAGCGATAAAGCTTGTTTCGTATTTGCGAATCTCTCCAGTGTAGCTAAAGTTCTTAATATCACCAATTGGTGTCTTGTTTGAAATCGTCTGAGGTATACTAACTGTAAATGTAGAGCCTTTGCCGTAATCACTAGCTACCTCTATTTGACCTCTGAGCAGGGTGATTAGATTTTTTGTAATAGAAAGACCTAATCCAGTACCTTGTATAGTTCGGTTTCTGTGTAACTCAAAGCGCTGGAAGTTGTTAAATAGCTTTGGCATATCTTCTGGTCGGATACCAATACCATTGTCAGATATTTTTAGGATTAATGTAAGAGATTCAGTATCAATGTTTTCGGTATAATCAACTTCTACAGTTATTTTTCCATTTTCCGGAGTGTACTTAATAGCATTTGAAATCAAATTGGACATAATTTGTTTGATTCGAATTTCATCGCCTGTAAGTACTGATGGCAAATTAGGATTGCAAGTAATAGTAAGACTCTGGTGACGTTCCTTGGCAAGGTTAATAAACAGGTTGTAAAGGTCACTAAGGATTGTTTTGAAAGAGTAGTCAAAGGACACAATTTCAAGCTTTCCAGATTCGATTTTTGATATATCCAAAACATCATTAATTAGTGAAGTAAGGTTTCTAGAGGCAACATGAATATTCTCGGCATATTTAAGAATAGGTTCCTCGGTACATTCTCTGAGAATCAGTTCATTCATACCAGAGATTATGTTGATAGGTGTTCTAATCTCGTGGGAAATGTTACTGATGAATTCTGTTTTGGCTTCGTTTGCGGCCTGGGCCTCTTTGATAAGTCGATTTTCTTCTGTCAGGTCAGTGGCAACGAGAATGTAGCACATTGGTTCATTCTTTTTATCCATTTTGCAGGAGAAATTAACCAAGGTCACTTTGCCGGTAACAACCGAAGTTAGACGGTAGTCGATAACCATTCCTTCGGTGGCTTTCTCAAACATTTTAAATGGCTCACCACTTTTTAATTCAAAAATTTCCTTTAATCGAATACGCTGAGGCTCTTTGTTAAGACCTAAAAGCTTTCTGGCATATTCGTTTGAAAGATTCAAATGAAAGTTAGTATCGAATACTAATAGTCCAGTTCCTAAGGTGGAGAAAATATCTCTACTGATACTGTTAACGGTAATGTAGAAGGTCATATAGTTGTTGGCAGCTCGGTAGAAAACTATAAAGGCCAACCAAATTCCAAAGCAGTAATATACATGTGCCAAAGAAGTATCAATATGAAGCTTTAACCAATCAGGCACTGAGGACAGGCCCCAAATTATATTTGAAAGAAAGGCAAAAACAACCAGCCTTTTGTCACGACGATATTTTACATTTATTGCCCATACAGTGGCGATAATAAGCATACATATAATAAGTATGGTTAGATATGCATAGTGGAACAAGTGACGATAGGGATCGTTTCTAACGTAAGCTGTGTAACTATATAATGGATAATATACAAATCGATCTGACTCCGGACTGCCATAGATTATCATATCGAATACAATAGCAATGGTAGTTAATCCGATGATTAAAAATTCAGCGCGACGGCTAAAATTAAGACAGCTGGTAACTAAGACTAGTTCAGCTAGTAGATAAATGTTTATACCAAACAGGCCAATAACTCTAAAGAAATAGGCAACCTGCAAATTGGCACTTAAGGACATAATTGAATAGCCCATGCAACATAGGCCGTTTCCCAGAGCTAAAAGAAATACAGAGTATTTGAAGAAACCTTTAGTATCCCTTTCTCTTTTTAAAAAGCTGCCGCCAAGATGAATAGAGGTGGCTCCGGCTATTAGAATAATAATATTTATGTAAAGCATGTGCTTGAAGATTAAATCCATGTTGTCTATTCCTTTACTGAAAAATACTATTTTTGACAATAAAATTACATTCAATTCATATTATATATAATATTTGTACATTTTTCATTATCAAAGATAACGCTTTTTGTGGTATTATCTATAAGGTAGAAATACGTACATTGGGAGGCTTACATGCGCATCGCAGTAATCGACGACGAAAGCATCTTTAGAATGCAATTGAAAATGATGGTTGGCAAAATAGCTGCCAGTCAGGAACTAAATTTAGAGGTAGAGGAATTTGAAAGTGGACCAGCTTTCATTGATAGCTTAGCAGATCGACGCTATGACATAGTGTTTATGGATATTTTTATGCCGGATATGGACGGAATCGCTACTGCTAGGAAGCTTAGAAAGCTTACGGCTAGGACCTTTCTTATTTTTATGACAGCTTCTGATGGACATTATCCAGAGGCATTTTCTTTACATGCGTTTGATTATGTGACAAAGCCTTTTACAATAGAAAGAATTTCTCAGGTACTAAAAGAAATTATTGAACACACGCCTATGGATGAGTCCTTCATCAAAATAGCAGTGGGACCATTGGATGAGAAAATCTATTTAAAGGATATTATTTCAGTAACAACAGATGGTCACTATCTAGAAATTAATAGAAATGATAATACATCTATTAGAGCTAGACTTACTTCAGGAGAGTTCTTGGAGCTTGCCGGTTCTGATAAAAGATTCATTATGGTAAATAGAGGTATTATCATAAATATGGACTATATTGATTATGTTGATAGTGGAGATGTTTACTTGATGGACAAAAATATTTTCCCAATATCAGCCCGCAAAGTTGCCGATATTACCCAGCAAATCAAGGATTACCAGTTCGATAAAAATAGATAGTTTAAGTAAAGTTAGACAAATAGTTTTGCCAAAATCCAAGCAATGTTGCCAAAGCTATTGCGTCTAGCTTTTTTTTTGATAATCTAGTATAGGAGTATAAATACATAATTTTAATTAATACGGGTATAAAAGGTTATTTTGTTATGAAACGACGTTCAACGCAGCTTGCAGCACTTTCAGTGTCTACAATGTTAATAGCTGGATCGGCCATGCCGATCACCGTTGAGGCTTCAGAAATTGATAATTCTGAGAGCCTTATTTCTGCGCCTGAAAAAGTTTCTGACACAGTAGTAGAAAATACCCCAGAATATAAAGAAGAGCCAAAGGAAGAACTTAAGGACGCACCTGAGGCAGAGTTAGTAGATAATCCTGTTGAGGAAGTACCTTCTGAGCAGGAAACAATTGATTCCATTATAAATGAAGCGGCATCCGCTATGTCTGGTGCCAAGAATGAGGCAGCAGGTGTGGAGACATCCACAGAAGAAGGCATCACCATCATCGCTGAGGGTGATATTACATCTGGAGAAGCCTTTAATCTAATGGGTGATGCAGAGGATGCTATCATTGATGCAGAGGATGTATACGACCAGGCTAGTGCCAAGTACGACGCTGCTCTAACAGCATACAATCAGGCAGTTGAGGAGTACAACACTCTATTGAACGATTACAACACTGCTCTTGATTCAGCTAATCAGGAGCTTGCAACTGCTGAGGAGAATCTTGCTGCGGCAGAAAGCGAGCTAGAGGAGCTTAGACAACAATTAGTTCAGGCTAGTGCAGAGGCTCTTGGTGCAGCAGAGGATTCTGATGTTGTATTAGATACTACAGAGTACATTTCTGCTATTATCGAAAATGAGTACATTCCTAGCACTGAAAATTTGGCGGATGGGCAGACTATTTCCAATTATACTGTGGTAGGGCAGCCTACTAAGGGTGAGACTACTAATACTTTTGTAGCTACTTATGAGGTCCTTGATTCTGAGGGCAATCACATTAGAAATGGTTACGCAGAGTGTACATATTATATTGATACAGAGACAAATCAGGTTGTGATTACCACAACAAAGCTTCAATATACATATATCAATGCTGATGGCAATGAGCAGACGATTACTCAGGAAGAATATGAGAACCTTCCTGATAACAAACGAATTGCAATTGATGAGTACTGGACTACTTCAGGTAGTTATACCCCTAGATTTGAGACTACTGGAAATTATAAAAACATTTATAGTCCAGAAGGTTATTCTGATAGCAGAGCAATAGAAGACGGTGCCATTACAATTGAGAATCAGCTTCAGAATGAAAAAGAAAGTAATAAGACAAATATAGAAGCTACTTTTGATGGAGGAACGAGGACAGAGTATTATTCTGTAGATCGATATGGCAACAAGCTGTATACGAACTATTACAGCGTAGATATAAACTACAATGTTTATTATGACGTAATCGGTTTGAGCTGGGTAGTTAGCGACGGTGTTTCAGCTACACACTATGCTACCAAAGAGGCAGCGGAGGCAGCTGTTCTTGCAGAGGCTAAGGAAAAAGGTGCATACACAATTAACTATGCTAATAGCAATCTGACTACTGAGAAGCAGACTGATTATGCTGATGTTAATACAGGTTTTGTATTTGGCGGATTGCTTTCAGGTCAACAGGATAAAGTCAATGGCTATTACAGCTTGCTTCAAAAATATGAGACTGCTCAGTCAAAAGTTAATTCTTTAGGGGACATTGCAAAGACAAAATCGGAAAATGTTTCTGCAGTGCAAAGCACTTATTCTACTGTTGTTAATGCGGCAGCAGATTTAACAGAATATGAGATTAGATTGCAGGCGATTGAGGCAGACTCTCAGGCAGCTTCAACTAGCATTGAAAATGCATATGAGTATTTGGATACAATGTGGGATGCTTATATTGATAGATTTGATGGATATACAATAGGTGATCCGATGCCAAAGCCTACTATCCCAGATATAGAGACAGAGCTTCCAAAAGATGAGCCGGTGGTTACACCATCAGAGCCTACTCCAGGTCCGGTGGTTAGTGATGATGAGGAAGTCATAGTTCCATCAATTGACCCAATAATTAATCCTGTTGTTGATCCTACAGAGACTCCTGTTGTTATCCCAGTTGCAGAGGTTGATGCCGAGGCAGAGGATACTGTAGAGGAGATAAACACAACTTCTAATAAGAGTTCCTCAGGACACAGGCTTTATAACTATATAGTTGATAGTACAGAAGAGACAGAAGAGGAAATAGTAGAAGAACCTGTGGAGCAGGAAGAGACCACCACTTCAGAATCATCAAATGATTCTGGTAAGAGTTCTCAGGGGGGCAGCGGAAGCTCAGCATTAGCTGATAGCATAGAGACAGAGATCCCAGCAGAGCCTGAGTCAGAGACCACCACCATCGTGGATGAGCCTACGCCTGAGGGTATCACAGTTGCAGGTATCATGGCGAGAGGCAAATGGTTCGTAGCACTTGGCGGTGTATCTATTGCTGGTGTCGGAGTAGGATTAGTAGAGTTCAAACGTAGAGCCGCTATGAAAATAATTGATAAACTTAATCAGTAATAATATTCAGACAGCTACCGTGAAAATGGTAGCTGTTTTTTAAACGTTATAGTACATAACATCTTGCCAAAATGAGTAAGTTTTTGCCAACGGCTTGTGAAACATATTGAAGAGTGCTAGATTCTACATAGAGGTTGTTCACACAACCGTCACATTGGATTCGACATAGGTTGGGGAACCTGGTCGATAGGCGAAATGGTCGCTGAGTATTGAAAAAGATGGTGAGGTCGAGAGATGAGGGTGTTGATTTTGAAGGTGAAAATGTTTTTGACAATGCTGGAGAATCATAAGCTAAGACGTCGAGTTAAAAAGCTTGATATTGATAACAGTTAAATCACCGAACCAGAGAAATGAGCAGGATTTTAGGGTCCTGCTCATTTTTTGCTTTACAGTGATAGATAATACACACATGCGAACGTTCATTGTGAGAAAATAACTAAACGTAATGCATTATTTTATGTAATTGTGTTACTCGCAATAACAATATTGCCAAAAATCCGCTATTCATGCCAAGTTGTGGAAAATTAATCGTTTACGGTGTTAAACTCCATAATAGATGTTCACAGGACCGTCACAAATGGGAAAACATTTGTTAACAATTAGGAATGGTGAGAGAGGAGAGAGGTAGATATGAAGAAGGAAATGATTAAAGCACTTTCATTGGGGCTTTCTGCAGTAACACTTGCTGGATCTATGGATATCACAGCATTTGCAGCAGAAGATGATGGAAACGTTGCGGAAAATCAGCAGACCACGGAAGGTCAACAGCAGGAAACAACATCTGCTGAGCAGGCTATTGTTCAGGAAACACAGGATGTTAGTACTGATATTAATGGTGTAGAAGGTCAGCCTGCAATAGATGGCCAAGCAGCTGTAGAAGAGGTGCCAGGTGTTATTGATGCTGTCGAGGAAATTTCAGTAACACGTCCTAATATTGAAGAGGGTATGACTGTACCAGAGGTAATTGAAGAGTTACAGGAGACAGGACAAAGGCAGAATGCTACTGCTGAAATTCTCAGTCAGGATTATCAGCTTAATGTAGGTATTGATGATGACGGTGAGTTGCAGCGTGACGAAGATGGAGATCTTGTAGTACCAGAAAGCAGTGATTATGTTGCATATGGTAACATGGGTTCTATCCTTGAGGATGCAAATGATGAAGTCAATGCAGCAGCCGAAGCTATTGATGGAAATCCAGCACAGGGAACAACTGGTGTTATTGATGATGTTAATGCAATCAACAATGCAGCAGGCGTAATCGATGGAATTGACTCTGATATAAATACAACACTTTCCAATGCCGAAGGCGCTGCACAGTTAGCAACTGGGGAAGCTAACAAGGCAGAAGCAGCTGTTAATTTGGCAGTAGAGTCTGTAAAGAACGATCCTATAGAGGTTGCTGAGCAGAATGTGGATGCAGCAGCTAAGACACTACAGGATGCAAAGACTATATTTGATAAGCAGAAGACATACGTTGAGGAATGCAGAAAAGAATATGAAGCTGCATTAACAAGACGTAATACTGCACTTCAGAATTATGAGAATCTCAGAACTGATGCTTTAGCAGATGATGGAATGTTAGCTGAGGCTCAAAAACAACTTGACGCAGCTAATGATGATTTATTAATTCTTGAAGCAGCTCTTAAGGAAGCAAAGGAAGATTTCGAGGGAACAGCTGAGTATCTACTCCTTCAGGCTGAGAATAATGAAGATTTAGACACAGCAGACTATATCCAGGTTATCCTTAAAAACAAGGTATTTGTGGGACAGGATATCACTGTTGAAAGCATTTCTTCAGAAAATCAGACAGATGATGTTGCTTTTGTAGTTAAGAATAGTGATGGAAATATTGTTGGTAGATATGCATATACAGCAGTTAATGGTGTTGTTAGCATCTACTCAACTGAGAAGATGTATGAGTTTGCTGGCAAGGATGAGAATGGCGAGGATATAACTATATCTAAGACTGCTTCAGAGATGGAACAACTAGTTACAGATGGTGGTGCAGTCAAAAGAGTTGCTATACCTAAGGTTGATGAAAATGGAAATCCTATTGTTGATGAAAATGGCAATCAGGTATACCGTTATGAATCATATAAGGCCCTTTCAGCAGAGGAGAAGGCAAAAGCAGATGATGGAACATATTCATGGGAGTTTATTATTCTTAAGAATACAGACCTTTCCGCTGACAACCTTGACGCTGGAAAGTCTCGTACCACATTAGACGAAAATGAAAGTGTTACAACTCAGGGTACAGCTGTTGCTTCCTTTGATCCAGATGGAAATTATATTCTTACAGTTACAAATACAACAACAAAGAAAATATACACATATGTAAATGGTGTGCTTCAGGATGTAACTGACCAGAAGGTTACAACTGCAAATGGAACAAATGCAGAAGTCGCAGAGGCAGCACAGGCTAAGTATGCTGAGTTATTAGCTGCTAAGATAGCTGATATTCAGACAAATGGATTTACAGGATACGATAAGAATGGCAATCCAGTAACATTCACAAAGGATGAAATTAAGGGTGTTGGTAGTGAGTCTGTTCTTCAGAACCCAACAATTTACTGGACTGTAGATGGATATTATGTACCTGTATATACAGACCACGGCATAGTTTATTGTAAGGAAGAAGTTACGGGTTCATGGCTTCTCAACTTATTTCATTTAGACAGAGCCGAAAGAAAGATAGCTGAAAAATACCAAGAAGAGCATCCAAATATATGGGTAAAAGGAGATGCAAATTTATTTGAGGGAGTTGCATGCTATGCTTCAGTCTCATTTGTCAACTCATATGATATTAATTTAGTTGATGCTAGTGGTGCATTAAATCATTATGCAGATAAAACTGCAGCAATGAATGCTTTAAATCAGTATGCTATTGCTCAAAATAAACAGGCATATCATGAAGAATTTGAGTGGGGTTATGACATAGATCTTGGATTTTTGGGTACTGGTTGGGTACCATGTCCTCATTTTGAAAAAGAAAACTACAACTATACTGTTTCTGGAGTTGCTACAACAGATGGTTACGATGGCAAGATTGTAACTGACAGCTACTACAGCTTTACTCAAGATGCTGACATTAAAATTGAAACACATCAATCTGGTGTTCAAAATCTTGTATACAAGGCAGTAACTGCAGCTGTATCAACTGCTTACAGAAAATCTGGTGATGCAGTATTTACAAACACAGATGCAGATTACCAGCAGCTTCTTTCAGATGCTAAGGTTAAGCTTGATGCATACAATGAGTTAATTAAAGACACAGACGCAGCTCAGAAGAGAGTTGAGACTTGCAAGAATAACGTTGATACAATCAAGCAGCAGATTGAGGCTCTCGACAAGGCTGATGTAGCAAAGAATGCCGCATTAGTTGCAGAGTGGGATAAGAAGCTTGCAGATGCAGAGAAAAAACTTGCAGATGCAGAGCAGACACTTAATGATTCTTCAGATGCCCTTGATAAGGCTAAGGATGAGCTAGAACAGAAGAAGAAAGAGCTTGAAGATAATCAGAACCAGCAGAATAATGAGACAACAGGTGGCGAAACTACAACTGGTGGAGAGACTACATCAGGCGGTGGAACAGGCAGAAGATATTATCCAACAACAGCTCCTATTGATACAGTATTTGATCCATCAGTAGTATTCATCGATAATCCAGTAGTTCCATTAGCAGGTGAGACAACAACTACTACACCAAGACGTAATACAAACGTAATTAACACTGCAGATGCAGACATAGATACAATTACTGTAGATGATGGTAATGTTCCACTTGCAGTAGACGAAGATGCTGTAGAGGAGACTGAAGAGAAGATAGATGAGGTATCAATCCTTCCAGAGGAAACTCCACTTGCAGGCGGCACACAGGAGAACTTCTTCCAGCAGTCATGGTGGTGGTTACTTCTTATTCTTATCGCAGCAATTGGTGGTGGTACAGCATATGCAAAGAAAAAAGCAAAGGATGCTGAAAACACAACAAAATAATTATTTTAGTTAACGAAAGCGAGGTCTACGGACCTCGCTTTTTGTCGGTTTATTACACAGTATAACGATTTTGCCAGAATATGACGTTTCTTGCCAAATTGTAGAGATGTGCAATTTATCATGCTAAACTCTCTTCTAGTTGTTCACATAATCGTCACAGATAATTCACAAATGGAGGGCGATTATCAGAGAGGAGAAAATGATTACTATGAAGAAGTTTGACAAAAAGGTTATTACTACAATCGCACTTGGAGTTGGTGCAGGTTTAACATTAAATCCAACAGTTGTAAACGCAGAGGAAGTTGAAACTCCAGTAGAGAATACAGCAGAGGAGAATGTGGCTGTAAATACAGAGTCAAAATCTGAGAATGCAACTGTACTTGATAGTGCTAACAGTGCAGTTTTAGAATCTAGTACAGCAGGAAATGATATGACTTCTACACAGGAGTCTTTAAATAATGTTGAGGAGCAGGTCGCAGCAGCAGACGAGGCAAAGACAAAAGCTGATGAGGCAGTAGCAGAATACCAAAAGACAGTAAATGAGGATGCTCAGGGTGTTGTCGCTGGTGATGTTACAGCAGCTACAGGTTATGCAGACGTAGCAGAGCAGGCAGCAGAGGTTGCTAAAAATGCAAATGTTGAAGAATCTCAGAAACAGGCTGATGCAGCTGCAGAGGCTCTTACTGGAGCAGAAGCTGTAAAGGCACAGGCAGAGGCAAAGGTTGCAGCCGCTCAGGAAAAATTTGATGAGGCAAAGGCCGCAGTAGATGCATTGAATGCAGTAATTGATGCGCTTGCAGATAGTGCAGATAAGGGTGATGCATATGCAGCGTTAGAATCTGCAAAGAAAGTACTTGAAGCAGCAGAAGCAGAGCTTGAGGAAGCACAGGCAGAGGCTAGCAATGCTCAGACAGCAGCAGACAACGCTCAGACAGCAGCAACAGAAGCACAGAATACAGCCAACGCAAAGGCAGCAGAGGCAACAGAAGCACAGAACACAGCTAATGCAAAGGCAACAGAAGCAACAGAAGCGCAGAATACAGCTAACGCAAAGGCAACAGAAGCGACAGAAGCGCAGAATACAGCTAACGCAAAGGCAACTGAAGCAACAGAAGCGCAGAACACAGCTAACGCAAAGGCGGCTGCAGCAACAGAAGCGCAGAACACAGCCAACACAAAGGCAAGCGAGGCAACAGAAGCACAGAACACAGCTAACACAAAGGCAAGCGAAGCAACAGAAGCCCAGAATACAGCCAACATAAAGGCAAGCGAGGCAGCAACAGCAGCACAGACTGCAGAAACAGCAAAGCAGACAGCAGCAACAAAGGCAAGCGAGGCAGCAACAAAGGCAAGCGAAGCAGCAACAGCAGCACAGAACGCAACAACAAAAGCGACTGAGGCAACAGCAGCACAGAATACAGCAGATGCAAAGAAGCAGGAAGCAGAGACTGAACAATCATTAATCAATACAATTAATGGTTTAATTAACGGAACAAGAAATTTAATTAATGATAGCAATTTAGCTCAGAATTTAATTAAATATTCATATTATTTAACAAATGAGGATATTGATTTTTCTACATTATCATTTGAAACAAATACTAATGGTTACTTTAAAGGTAAAGCTAATTGGAAGAAAAACTATATAGTTGCAAATTATAATACAAAAGCAGGCGCACAAGTTACTAAGTATTATAATTTTGATACTAGATCTACTTTTATGGGAGATCATCATGCTGTAACTGATTTGGCAATTGATTACATAATTGTATATGCTAAAGATTCGAGAGATACATCTAATTTAGGTAATGTAGTATTTAATGAAAAGTCATTCAATGGATATAATACATTAGCTGAAGCAGCAGCGAACGCGCAGACAGCAGCAGCAAACGCAGCAACAGCAGCAACAGCAGCGCAGACAGCAGCAACAAACGCAGCGAACGCAGCAACAGAAGCCCAGACAGCAGCAACAAACGCAGCAAACGCAGCAACAGAAGCGCAGACAGCAGCAACAAACGCAGCGAACGCAGCAACAGAGGCCCAGACAGCAGCAACAAACGCAGCAAACGCAGCAACAGAAGCCCAGAACACAGCTACAGCAAAGGCAAGCGAG